>Ga0155655_101_pt1 | contig 154220 bp, 148 predicted proteins | sample RifCSPlowO2_01_FD_107312 | JGI IMG/M metagenome (GOLD analysis project Ga0155655, IMG submission 107312) | Candidatus Levybacteria bacterium RIFCSPLOWO2_01_FULL_40_64
AAGAGGGGTTCAAGGGGGGAATTCCGCCGCGCCCTCGCGTTGTTTGATTGCGCGAAAAGTGATAAAGTAAAGATATGAAACTCGGTTTAATTCTCCAATCAAATAAATCGGAGCACGTATGGAATACATTCCGCCTCGGAATTGCCGCGCTCAAAGCCGGTCATCAGGTGGAAATTTTTTTGATGAGCGAGGGTTCGGAGCTTGATACCATACCCGACAGCAAAGATTTTGATGTTTCGGTAAAAGTGGCAGAATTCAAAGAGTTGAAGGGTGAAATCTATGCGTGCGGCAGTTGCCTCAAAGTACGTGGCAAGGAAGAAAGTAAAGTATGTCCAGTTTCCACAATGTCGGACTTACTCAAAATGGTCGAGAGGTCGGATAAGGTTTTAGTTTTTGGCTAAACTACAAATATGAAAAAACTTATTTTCACAATTCTTGCGGTGGTTGTCATCGGCTCGTTTGCCACTAATGTAAACGCTCAAATGATGGGCGGATTTTCCAATTCCTCGGCGGATTTAGATGAGACTGCGGAACATACGCTCCTCGGAGAACAGGAAGGAAAAGAGCTGTGGAGTAAACTCCAAGAGCAAGAGCTAAACTGCGACGATTTATCGGACGACGATTTTCACGCGCTCGGTATGTATTTTATGGGTTTGATGGTCGGCGATTCTCATGAGGCAATGGATACGATGATGGAACGAATGATGGGTGAAGAAGGCGAAAATCAAATGCATATCGCCATGGGCAAGCGAATGAGCAGTTGTGAACCCAATGCACCAATGCCCCAAAGTATGGCTGATGGCGGCATGATGCAAATGATGACGGGAAGGTGGTCGTCTCCTTTTGGTGGTAATAATTCAACAAACAATATGATGAACTTTGGATTTGGGTCCTTCGGCGGCTTCGGGTGGATATTTATGATCCTCTGGTGGGTCTTGATAATCGCCGGTATTGTCGCACTTATCAAATGGCTCACGAGCCAATCTCGCGGCACTAACAATCACGAAAAATCCGCGCTTGAGGTTTTGAAGGAACGATACGCTAAGGGCGAGATAGACAAGAGAGAATTTGAGGAGAAGAAAAAAGATTTAGGAGCGTAAGCGGCCTGAAAACGGCGTCAAACTTATTCCTGCTTGGGCGGAATGCCGTGAGAAATTATTTCGATATTGCAACTTTGATGTTCTTTGCACCACGCTTCGCATTTTTCCGCCCATGACTGCTCCTCGTACCTAAAACGGCATTCTTCGCATTGGTAAAGCGTTTTATTATTTTCACGAAGTATTTTCACCATAGATTTTTATTCATAACGTAATTCAATTTTATCGCTGTCTTTCATAATGTATTTTTGAAGCTCGGTGTTTTCCTCGCCGTTTACCGTCATTTTAACAGTCGGACCAAGCTCAATAAAGTCCTTGCCCCACACTTCAAAAAAGCGACCGAGCTTCAGATCGTCTTTGCGAACAACGCCTTGAAACTCCAAATGAATGACACCGCTTGAATCGTGAGTGTGCATAGGGTTATGCACCGCGCCAATGCCAAGATTGACAGGTATTTCCTGTTTTTCTCCTTTGACGAAAATTGCGAGTTCGGGATGCCAGTGCAAGCCGTTTCGGGAAAGTATCTCTCCTTCAGGAATAGGCGGACGAGTCGCAAGATACCACACAAAAGCTCCTATACTTCCGCCAACAATAATCACGATGAGCGCGATTTTCGTCATGCGCTTCAGGGCGCGTTGCCGTGCAAACTTCTGTTTTTCTTCAAGGCGTTGTTCGCGGTGCAGTTCTTTCCGTTCTTTTTTGCTCAACTCAATTTGTGGTTCGTTTTCCATAATTTTTAGTGATGATGTTCGCTATCGCCGCCGCACCCGTCCGATAGATTCCATACCTCGGTAATCTGCTCGCCGGTGAAGCCGTGGTCTTGAATAAGAAACTTTGCCAAACCGCCGTATATATACCAACGCCAGCATTTGCAGCAACATGGGCCTTTCTCGCTTGAATTGAACATGGCGTAATCGTATGCGGCTTGTTCTTCCGGCGTAAGCTCTGTGTCGTAATACGAGATGAGCTGCTTTGCGAGTTCGGCGGAAATGTCATACGGATCATCGGGAATCTCTGCGATATTTTGACTGGGAACGGATTTGAATTTTTGCAATCCCTCGACTTGTTCATTATAGCGATGAATGCTCATCGGACTGCAACACGAACCCTGAAGCCGCGCCCCGTCCGGCATGGCGATTATTGAATCCTTAAATGTGCCCGAACAAGATGAATTGCCGTTTTGGGATAACTCCTCAAATTTTGCGGCAAGCGCGGTATTGGCGAAACTGCCGCTCTGCTCCGGTTGTTCGGGCGCACGACCCAAAAAAAACACTCCTCCGATGAGCAGAGCGACTATTGCGATAGCAAAAATAGTTTGTTTATTCATAATCATTTTATATTACAAGTTAATGGCGCGGCGATTTTTCTGCTAACGAGGATAAGAGAGAACGCAAGCAAAATTACACTCAAAATTCCAAACTCCCCGCCACGAAGCGGCAGGATAGTGAGCGCACTTGCGGCACCGAAAGAAGAAAGCGTGGTGGTTAAAATGAACGACCCACAAGCGGCGCAACCGATACCAAGTGCGCCGCTTGCAACGCCACCGAACCCAGCAGCCACATCTTGTCCCGCAAGACGATTCCGTGTTCTCTTCAAAAAATAGACAACCATTGCAATGTTTACTCCGAAAAGTGCGGCAATCGCGATAGTGTATCCGGCGGAAAGAAAACTAAAATTCGTGCCAATCCCGCCGAGCAGACTTATCGCAACTTTGAGCTTTGCCGCAAGAGGCGCGCTTGAAGTGCTAAACACTTCACCGATGAGACCGAAGTTTGGAAGCCAGACGGCAAAGAGAAAAGCGGCAATCGCAAGCGTGCTCGCAAGCGCAATATACGAAGTGTTAGCAAACACTTCGCTAAACGCCACTTGCAGATTTTTGAGATTTTCTTTCATAATTATTTTTCTTGAAGCGCAAGCTCTATGAGTTGCTTGACCGCTTCGTATGGTTGCGCGCCCGAGAGAGGATATTTTTTGCCGCTTGCAGTTACGATAATGCTCCACGGCGTGCCGTTGCCTCCGGTCGCGGTCGCATTGTCGAGCTCGTCTTGAATGTGCTTATCGTACTTTTTGCTTGCGAGACATGAGTTAAATTTCGTTTCGTCAAGCCCGATTTCCCTCGCGATTTGCGGTAATACGGTGGCGATATTCGTTTGATTGTTTGACGGAGTAAGCTCAAAAAAGCGATCGGCGTACTTCCAAAACGCGTCGTTTCCGCCAAGCTCGTTTGCGCACTCGCTTGCAACCGCTTCTGTTCTCGCTTGCGAGTGAATAGAATCAAGCGGAAAATGGCGATACACCCACGCCACTTTGCCATTTTTGCCGTATTCGTCCATGACTTGTTGCATGGTGGAATGAAAACGCTTGCAGAACGGACATTCCATGTCCGAATACTCAACGATTTTGACCGGAGCATTTGGATTGCCGCGAATGTGGTCGGAATCTTCAATGGGGTTCATGTTTTCAAGCCCTGCGGTATTTTCTGTCCCGGCTTGCGGTTGCGGCGCGACGGCGACGCTATCTCCTCGCGCGCTCCAGTACACGGCTCCCGCAATTAGCGCTCCGGCAATAACAATTGCTATTGGCACCGCGAGATTATTTTTTTGTATTGTTGGTTGTGTGGTTTCTTGTTCCATAAATTTAGAAATGATGTTAATAACGAAAAAGCCAGCGATACGAGTTCGCGTTCATGCAAAATACGCGAACTCAACGCTAGCCGATGTAAGACGGATAGATTTTCGGTTGGATTATGCCGCGTGCTAAAGCTCGCTTTATGGGGTCAATAATATCGAGTATTGCGTAGCTTCTTGCTAGCAAACTTTTCACTATTTCCGGCGCGCGCGGCCAGATGTTTTTATATATGGCCGAAACAAAAACAAGCAACAAAGCTAACAAAAGCAAGTCAAAAGTTTTTTGCGGAATGATATTGAAGAAATTTTGCCAAGCTGAAGTATGATTCTCTGCATTTGTGCTACACAATACTGCTTCGGCGTCGGAGGGAATACAGTTGTTCATATTGCTCATCTCGTTGTCGGCGGCCATTGCGGTAGCTGCCCATAAACAAAACGTCGCCACGGCGAGAAAAGAAATCAACGTAAGGACGGCAAAATTTCTTAAATGGGAAACCGACATCATAATACTTTATACTTTATCACTTTTCGCGCAATCAAACAACGCGAGGGCGCGGCGGAATTCCCCCCTTGAACCCCTCTTCCGCCGCGCCCGAGCGCAGATATTTTTTGCCGCTTGCAGTTACGATAATGCTCCACGGCGTGCCGTTGCCTCCGGTCGCGGTCGCATTGTCGAGCTCGTCTTGAATGTGCTTATCGTACTTTTTGCTTGCGAGACATGAGTTAAATTTCGTTTCGTCAAGCCCGATTTCCCTCGCGATTTGCGGTAATACGGTGGCGATATTCGTTTGATTGTTTGACGGAGTAAGCTCAAAAAAGCGATCGGCGTACTTCCAAAACGCGTCGTTTCCGCCAAGCTCGTTTGCGCACTCGCTTGCAACCGCTTCTGTTCTCGCTTGCGAGTGAATAGAATCAAGCGGAAAATGGCGATACACCCACGCCACTTTGCCATTTTTGCCGTATTCGTCCATGACTTGTTGCATGGTGGAATGAAAACGCTTGCAGAACGGACATTCCATGTCCGAATACTCAACGATTTTGACCGGAGCATTTGGATTGCCGCGAATGTGGTCGGAATCTTCAATGGGGTTCATGTTTTCAAGCCCTGCGGTATTTTCTGTCCCGGCTTGCGGTTGCGGCGCGACGGCGACGCTATCTCCTCGCGCGCTCCAGTACACGGCTCCCGCAATTAGCGCTCCGGCAATAACAATTGCTATTGGCACCGCGAGATTATTTTTTTGTATTGTTGGTTGTGTGGTTTCTTGTTCCATAAATTTAGAAATGATGTTAATAACGAAAAAGCCAGCGATACGAGTTCGCGTTCATGCAAAATACGCGAACTCAACGCTAGCCGATGTAAGACGGATAGATTTTCGGTTGGATTATGCCGCGTGCTAAAGCTCGCTTTATGGGGTCAATAATATCGAGTATTGCGTAGCTTCTTGCTAGCAAACTTTTCACTATTTCCGGCGCGCGCGGCCAGATGTTTTTATATATGGCCGAAACAAAAACAAGCAACAAAGCTAACAAAAGCAAGTCAAAAGTTTTTTGCGGAATGATATTGAAGAAATTTTGCCAAGCTGAAGTATGATTCTCTGCATTTGTGCTACACAATACTGCTTCGGCGTCGGAGGGAATACAGTTGTTCATATTGCTCATCTCGTTGTCGGCGGCCATTGCGGTAGCTGCCCATAAACAAAACGTCGCCACGGCGAGAAAAGAAATCAACGTAAGGACGGCAAAATTTCTTAAATGGGAAACCGACATCATAATACTTTATACTTTATCACTTTTCGCGCAATCAAACAACGCGAGGGCGCGGCGGAATTCCCCCCTTGAACCCCTCTTCCGCCGCGCCCGAGCGCAGAAGCCCTGCCACACTGCCCGAATACTTGGAGGGCAGAACCCCGAAAGAAAAACACCCTTTCCTTTTTCAGAAAAAATCCATCCCCGCCAAAACCAAAATGCAAGGAGTGTTTTTTTTCGGGGTTGCCGAGCGGAGCGAGGCGGTGGCGGGGCGATTCGTCGAGCGTACGATTTGGGTCAGAGCCACCACGCGCTCCGCGCGTGCTTCATTCGGGGTTCTGCTGGAAATGAGTCCGAACTTTTTGGTATAATGTCCACACTTTCGACTCCCCCGCCAAGGCGGGCTCGCTCAGTGCAAGCTACTATAATTCTGGGAGAGAGGAGGTTGCAAACCAGATGAGAACCACTCCGAATAATAATAGAAGCGTTTCGTAGATTATGTAGTTCTTTCTTCTTTCGTGGTGTATTTCGGGGATTAAATCAGAGGCTGCGATATAAATAAAGAAACCTGCTGTTAATGCGATCAAAACAGGGATTTGTTTTTCGATACTCTCTCCAAGTACATAGGTTAAAAGCGCACCCAGAATAGCTACCGCGGCGCTGACTATATTTACTAAAATAATCCTGCTCCTTTTAAGACCCTTATGAATCATTAGACCAAAATCTCCAATTTCCTGAGGTATTTCATGGGCAAAAACTGCTATTGAGGTTGTGATTCCAAGGGGGATACTTACCATAAAAGTTGCGGCTATTATTATTCCATCTAGGAAGTTATGCATTGTGTCTCCAAAGATTATTAATGGGAGCGTAGTTTTAGTTTCTTTTTCATCGTGGTATTCCTCGTGATGATGGAACCAATGAATAAACCGCTCGACAAGAAAGAAAAATACGATACCGATTAGAGCCCAAAGAAAAACATCAATACCCCTCTCTTCCCCCTCGTGAAGAGCTTCAGGTAAAAGATCAAAGAATGCACTTCCCAGCAGAATGCCCGCGGCAAATGATGCAAGGAGGTGAGAAATTTTTATTGCAAATTTCTCTCGGGAAAGAAGAATAAAACCCCCGATAAGCGCTCCAATGCTTCCAATAAACGTAAATAACAATATATATCCTAGTGTTGACATTTTGGTGTCGGAGACCGGGGAATTGAACCCCGTGCTTCTCGCTCCCAAAGCGAGCGTTCTACCGGTGAACTAGTCTCCGATTAAGTATATTTTACTTTCGATGCAAACAAAACACAAGAATTTTAGAAGTGGATGTGCCTGAGAGCCTGAGGATATCGCGCTGCATCCCGCATCAAGATTGAAAGAAGCGCGCCTTCCCTACCCGATTGCATCCTGTGTCTAACTCCGTGTCTGAAACTGAAATATTCTGGGGCCGGTACTCCCTTATCGCTCTCTTTATGGTGAATTGTCGCTGATCCATAAGCAAGTTCATAATATTCAATAATTGGCGGTTTTCCTTCTTCTTGAAGATGCCAATGTAAAGGGGATGTCCATTTGAAGGGAGGAAGAAACGATATTAGTATAATGTTATTACCCTTTTGCATCTCGCTATAATATAAGGCATTTGAGCCCGGATGCGTAGTAGGTTCCTCATTTATTAAGACATATGGAGGGCAAAATATTACTTTATCTGGTAATTCTGGAATTGCAAACTGTATTTTTCCTTGCAAATGAACAGAGCTTAGGCGACGGTCGTCAGATCTATCTACAACATCTAGATGGGGGTTATTAGTATTCCAATTCTCTTTTATTAAAGGGTGTTCAAAGCTGCATGTTGGAACGCTCAGCCCTGTGATTATACTTTCAACTTTTTCTCTCTCACTATGCAGCATAAGAAACTTTATCTTACATAAATTAAGAATTACTGTCAATTAAACCTGTGAGTGTGTTGTTTAATTATAGCTATTTTAGTATAATTTTTGAGCGGGCTTGTACTGAGCACTTCGACTCCGCTCAGTGTGAAGATGCCGAAGGGCTTGCACTGAGCGACCCTGAGCTTGTCAAAGTGGAGTCGAAGTGCGGGTGTGGTTCAATGGTAGAATAACTCCCTTCCAAGGAGTAGACGGCAGTTCGATTCTGCTCACCCGCTCAATCGCACAACTTTACTTCTTGAAACTTTTCAATAATAACCCTACAATTAATGATTGTGATTACACAACAAAACGTATTCAATGTTCCCTTTTCGTTTATAATATTTGGAGGAAGCGGAGACAACTCCTACCAGAAAATTTACCCGGCCCTATATGATATTGCCGAAAAAAAGATGTTCCCTGAAAATTTTGCAATAATTGCAACGGGGAGGCGATATTCCGAGGAAGAATTTTCTGCCTTCTTTCAGCACTCTTTAACATCTGACAATAGACACCATAAACATTCAATCGATAGTGATTCTTTTAAATTTCTGAAGAGCCACATGTACTTTTTCCCAGGGGATAACACGAAGCTCTCCTTCTATAAGGATTTAGACAGGTATCTTGATAAGTTGGGAAGTGAGGGATTTCACTCAAATAATAGGCTGTTTTATCTTGGGCTTCCACAGTCTATTTATCCAACTGTTTTTAAGAATGTCAAAAAAAGCGGACTCAACAAGAGTCGACTTGGCGGCTGGACACGAATAATGATTGAGAAACCAATAGGGTACGATGTTGCTTCTGCAAGGCGGTATGACAAAATGTTTTTAGATACTTTTTCAGAAGAACAGATTTTTCGCCTTGATCATTACCTCGGTAAGGAAACTCTGGAAAACATTTTATCTTTCCGTTTTGACAATAATATTTTCGAAAATCTTCTTCATGCCGGATATCTTGACCACATTCAGATATCCGCGCCTGAAAATTTTGGCATAGGAAAACGCGGGAAATTTTACGAAGAAACGGGAGCGCTTAAGGATGTTGGGCAAAACCATATACTCCAGATGATTGCCCTTGCAACAATGGAGCGGCCGCGGGGCGACACGGATAAAGAATTAGTTAGGTCCCGGATCGATCTCATAAAAAATCTATCTGCAAAGCCCGCCGATGTTGTTTTTGGGCAATACACAGATGGAGAAGTTGACGGAAAAAAAGTCGTAGGTTATAGAGATGAAGAGAGTGTTGATCCCGATTCAGAAGTCGAGACGTTTTTTGCCTTTAAAGCTCATTTTAAACATGACAGATTTAAAAATGTGCCCATATACGTTAGGGCGGGAAAACAAATGACGACGTGGGTTACTGAAATAAATTACGTATTTAAATCACATAATATAGGAGACAACGTTTTAACGATTCGTATTCAGCCTAATGAGGGCGTAGGGCTTAAGATACTTACAAAAAAACCGGGATACGCAAAAGTTCTAGAACCTACTCTTATGCAGTTTTGCTACAAGCATTATTTTCCGGAAGAAACGTTTGATGCATATGAAAAACTACTACAAGATGCTTTTGCCGGAAAAAGAACATCTTTTAACACCTCGGAGGAAGTTGAAGCAGAGTGGCAATTTATAGACCCTTTAGTCAAAAATCGAACTCCGATCACGTTTCATAAAGCAGGGTCCTGGGGACCAAAAGAGGCTTTTGATTTAATAGAGTACGACGGGAGAAATTGGATTGAACCGTATGCCGCTTTTTGCCAAATATGAAAAAAGAAATCGGGATTGTTGGCTTAGGTAAAATAGGGGGAAATATTGCGAGACGGCTTTCACGTTCTGGTTGGCGGGTGGTTGGATATAATCGGACGCGAGATGTTACTCAAGCTTTTGAACAAGAAGGGATTGATGCCGCATACTCAATTGATGAACTGATAGCAAAGCTTACGAAACCTCGAGTAATTTTAACTATTTTAACTTCCGGAAAGCCGACAGATGAGATACTCGAATCGCTATTGAAATATTTAGAGCCCGGCGACATCATTATCGAAGGAGCGAATTCGTATTATAAGGATACTATTCGCCGATCGAAATTCGCAGAAAAAAAAGGAATTAAATTTATTGATGTCGGGATTTCGGGCGGCCCCGGTGGTGCTCTCTCCGGCGCGTGTTTAATGGTTGGAGGGAATCGCGAACTATTCGATCAATTAAAGCCGCTATTCGAAACAATGGCAAAACCGGAAGCGGTCGCACACTTTGAAGGTATAGGCGCAGGCCATTTTGTTAAAATGGTCCATAACGGAATAGAATACGGAATGATGCAGTCAATTGGTGAAGGCTTCAACATATTAAAGAACTCGCCCTACAACCCTGATCTATCAGAAGTAGCCCGAATTTACAATAACGGGAGCGTTGTCGAGTCGCGTTTAATAGGCTGGCTCAAATCGGCGTTTGCCAAATTCGGCCAGGATCTGAAAGACGTATCGGGAGCCGTAGGTTTTACAGGTGAGGCAGAATATACAGTCGAAACAGCCAGAGAACTTAAATTGCCTATGGAAATAATTGTGGGTTCGGTAGAGTTTCGCAAAGATTCACAAAGACATCCAAGCTTCATTGGCAAAATTCTAACCGCTATGCGTAATCAATTCGGCGGCCACTCCATAGAACCGGGCAAAATGACCTAGAGAGCTTCAAAATGGGCTTCGAATATAGTAAAATAGTCAGGATGCGGGTGTAGCTCAACGGACAGAGCAATTCCCTTCTAAGGAATAGGTTGAAGGTTCGATTCCTTTCACCCGCGCATCTATGTTTCCGATATCAGATTCTCATAAATCAAACAAGGTTCCGTTTATAACTCTTTCTATAATCGCTGCCAACATATTCGTTTTCTACCAGCTATTAACTACGCCAAATCAAGAGGCGTTTATTTTTGAATATGCTCTAATCCCGACCTCGGTTAATTTTTTGAGTCCGCAAACGCTAATTTCGTTTGTCACATCAATTTTTTTGCACGGAGGATTTTTTCATATATTATCGAACATGTGGTTTTTGTGGATTTTTGGAGACAACGTTGAGGCAAGACTCGGAATTATAAAATTTGCACTACTCTACCTTTTAGCGGGGATAACAGGCAATTTTGCTCAGTATCTGTTGACGCCAGCCTCAAACATACCTATGCTAGGCGCATCAGGTGCAGTCTCGGGTATCTTGGGTTCGTACTTTATCCTCTTTCCATCCTCAAATATTAGAACTTTCATCTTTATGTTCTTTTTCGTCACGGTTACCGAGATACCTGCAGTTATTTACATATTCTATTGGTTTATAATCCAGCTTTTTTCAGGAATTGCCTCTTTACCTTTCGCGTTTGCGACCGGGGGAATCGCATTTTGGGCACACGTTGGGGGATTTCTTACGGGATTAGTGCTTGCGAGAAATTGGAAACCAAAAAACAGACAAGACATAATTGAAGGCGAGATAGTGGGTTAAATTGGGTTAGCCTACCGAATGATGTCAGGAACTATTATAGCACCCTTCAACCGCAGGAGTTAGTATTTTTCAGAACCTCATTTGCTAGTTTGTAGTTTTGGATTGCTTGAGTGAATTGAACCACTTCAGAGATTAAGAAACATCAGGGGCGTTGTTTTCCGGCCGCAAGCAGCTCGCAGGCTTGCCCGGCCCGGCTTTTACTTAATTCCGGTTGTTTGGCTGAGTCTATCCAGCTAACGAAGTCCCTGCGCGCGACTGGCCCAAGATCTCTCCATTGAGCCTTCGCTTTCGGATTAGCCTCGAGGGCTTTATAAAGATCCGTTGGCACTATTGTAAAACAACAAGGGCGTCGCTTTCCGGCTGTAAGCATCGAGCAAGCTTTCTCGATTCGGCGTTTACGTGTCTCAAGTTGCTTGGCTGCGTCTATCCAAATAATAAAGTCCCAGCGCGCGAGTGGCGTGAGACTCTTCCACACTACCTCTACCAAGGGGGGAACAGCAGCGAGAGCCTTCTGAAGGTCTGCTGGCACTCTAGGCTCTGATTCTTCTTCAACCGGCTTAGAATTCATTTTATTCTTTACCATAGTATGTTGTTTCAATTTGTTGGGTGATGTACCGGACTTGAACCGGCAACCTTCAGGTCCACAACCTGATGCTCTAACCAGTTGAGCTAACATCACCATATAATTTCAAGATTTCCTTTGCCCATTTTACAACATCTTCCACCCTTCCACCAGTAGGTTGAAATCTCGTCCATAATTCAAGATTTTCAATTCTATTGTCATTTCTTCTACCGTTTTTGTGATGAACATTCTCAAATGGCAAAAGGAATCTTCCAATTTTATTTTCCATCACAAGTCTATGTTCGTAAACTCTCCCTGATTTATCGGCAAGGGGATGTAACCGGTAATAAACATAATAATATCCGTCCTTGCTTAAATGTCTAGCTTTAGAATTTGGATATTGTTTACTCATGTTAAAGCAATTCACACATAATTTAGATTTTCGTTGTTTTAGCTGCCCGCAAAGAGGACAAAGATTTTTATATGACTTTTTTCTACAACTAGGACAGTTAAGGTGCCTACTTGAAGCTTTAAACAGATTATTACATCTAATGCAAGTCTTCACAAGGATAGGATAAGGCTTTGTGGACTTATTGTCAATGGGTACTTAGTAAAAAAACCTATGAGGTAGGTCCACAACCTGGCGCTCTACTGTTGAGCTACAACCACCATAAACTTAAAATACATTATACTAAAATCGAGGCTATTTTTCCAAGAGCAAGGATTATTGGCCGAAGTTTTCGAACCTGAATTTTATAAAAGAGCAGGTTTTCTGGTACACTTCTACAGGATATATAGTCCCAATTTGTAAAGAGCGCTTGCCGGTAGGACTGGGAGCAAGATCAGAAGAATCTATCTCAGCTGTTTCCTGTGGTTTTTGGGTTTCCACACCAAACAGTCTATTTAAGAAGTCAATCATTCTATCGATAAAGGATTTGGGAGCTTCGGCTACTGCCTGTAATACTCCTTTTTTTGGCTGTTGTGGAGGGGCAAAGGCCTGGAGTTTTGGTTGACAATTAATTTGACTCCAAATTCTATAGGTTGCGCTTTGTTTAAGCTGTGGCATCGTAAATGTCCATTTGGAAACGTACCTTACTTTAGATCCTGTATTTTCAACAATCGATGAGGGAATTAGATCTGACCGCCCAATAATTGTAGCCGTCGTTTCTGCACCCTCTGCTAAGAAGAACCTCTGGTCAACTATCTGCGCCTTCCCAATATCATCCCCCTCGACTTTTCCAAATGATGTAATTGTTGTTTGTTGTCCTGAGAAAAGGTCAGAATACTCTATCCCATCACACTTACATGCTGCTGGATTAAACGGTATTGGCGTAGGGGTAGGCGTTGATGTAGGCGTTGGTGTAGGCGGGGGTTTACATGTATTTGTAGTTAGATCGCATACAGCGCATTGGTTTGAACTACTGTATTGGCTACCTGTACAGTCAGCATCCCTTGTGCAGGTAACCCCGCAGGCGTTCGGAATCTTTGTAGGTATAGGTGTTGGCGTAGGCTTTTTTGTAGGTGTAGGTGTTGGCGTAGTTGGTTTTGGAGTCGGGATTCGGGTTGCGGTAGGCTTTACGGTAGGCGTAGGTGTTGAGGTTGGATCACTACGATCAGTACAAAGATTACCGGTATTTCCACAATTACCGGCTACATCACAACACCAAATATATCCGTCTCCTGCACAGTCGCAAGCATATCCTGCGCTGTTATCTCCTGGCGACGACCCCGGCGGATAAATTGTTGAAGTTCCATTCGTACACTCAATGTTGGGATTATCAAGAACCACAGACCCGTCGGGATTGGTTCCTACTACCGTCCACCCTTCCGCCAATAATTGATCATAATATTCCTGGCTAATTTGAGCAAATGAGCCTTTCGGAAACAACAAAAACAGCACGCTAAAAAAGACCAGTATTAGTGACGTTTTAATAATGTTTTTGAATAATCTCATTGAATTAAAGCCGTAAACCTGCTGTCGTTTTCGTAGTTGTTATAAATCTCCAGCCTATTGTTATCTAATATAAGAAAATCTTTCGCTTTAGGGCTCAGTGAAACAGCATCCGCAAGGAGGGGAACAATGTCAACGCTCAGACCGGACATCGCGTACGTTTTAGCAAGATTATAAGTGTAAAAACCTTTTGCCTCAAGCCTGTCTTTCATGTCAAGAATCGTATTGTCATTTTCTGCTTTTGAAATTGCTCCTTTCTGAAACTGTATGGCCTCGCTATACTGCTTGTTGGCTCTGTAAATTTCTCCGATCACGTCATAATTCCATGAAATTCTCGGGTTTAGCTCAATTGCTTTTTTGAGGTGCTCTATACCTTCGCTGCGCTGGCCGCTTATAGCAAGGTTGTACCCGTGAATTCCGACAGTTCTTGAATCGTTCGGACTAAGTTCAATAGCCTGTTTTGAAAGCTCCAAAGCGCCGGGAATGTCAAGTTGGCTTTTTTTAATACTTGAAAGAGATGCCAAAGCCTTTGCCTTTATCTCATTGGTCGCGTTTGTCTGAAGGAGTCGTTCAAATTCGGCAATTGCGGCTTCAAAATTGCCGCTTGCCATAAATATACTTCCCCTTCTGAGTAGAAGTAATGGATACATCGGGTTGATTTCGTATGCTTTGTCGTATGCAGATTGTGCTTCTTCCGCTCTCCCTAGAAATTCAAGCGCATGCCCCTTGTGAAACCATATTTCAGCGAATTTAGGATTTATTTCCGTTGCTCTTGTATAGTACTCGAGTGCCTTCTCATATTCTCCGGCTGTTTCATATGCATATCCTACGGAACTCAAAATATTTGGATTTTCATTCCCGCCGTTTGCCAGAGCCTTCTCAATGTACGGCATGGATTTTTGAAATGATTCTTGCTCCGTACCTGTAGAATTTCCTTCAATCGAAATTAAATTCACTTTCGCAATGTTAAGGGAGGGATCATCTTCACTGTTTTTGAGCACGTCCTCGATAATTTTTTTCGCAGTGTCTAAGTCACCTGACTCGTAAGCTATTTGTGCTTCGCTAGCCGCGTATAAGGATCTGCTTTGTGAGTACTTGTTTTGACCTTTGAAGAAATAAAATGCGAGCGCCGATAGTACAAATAGAACTAAGACAGCCAGGATAATTAGTCTTTTTTTCCCGTGAATTAGCGATCCAAAACCGCCACTACTTGCTTGTGGCAAATTGCCGGCATCTATTTCGGTCTGTTTTGCGATTTGTTGTGTTGTATTATTGTCCATCTATTTTATAAGTTATAGAATAAATAATGCTGCTCCAAAAAGCAATAACAACAACGCTCCGGCTCCAACAGTAGCCGCGCTCCCTATATCCCCGGTCGGTGGAATCGTGGGTACCGGAGTACCGGACGCTTGAGCGGGGGCTGTTGGCGCTGTGCAGCAGGATGAGATTGATGGATTTGCTTCACACGTGCTTTCATATGCAGGTATCGCACAGTACCCCTGTCCACTTGTGCCTTGCGCGCAGATTAGCCCTGATTTACAATCTGCGGTACTTGTGCATGAAAATCCGCAATCAGCTTTTGCAATAGTTGGAGTTGGGGTTAGCGGTTGAGGGGTAGGGGTCTCAACAAGTGCATCAACTGCGCAAAGAAGGGAATGGGATCCTGCGGCCCCTGATACACCACAAGAATTGATTGCAGAAATGTCGCATTTATAAGTTTTATTTTGTACAATTGAGAACTCTATCCTTGTTGTTGCCGCCTCTACCTTATCATCCCTTACCACCTCTCCCGATTCGACCTGCGAAATTTTTACTTGGTACTGCGTTGCTCCGGCAACGCTGCCCCATGAACAGCTTGCTTGCGTGAAGTTACACGCATCTCCTACGCAGTTGGGAAATTCAACAAGGACATTTTGAACTTGAGACGGGGTTGGGCAGGTAGTTTCTTGGACAGTAACAGGCGTTTGTTCCTCGCTTGCTCGCGATCTGACATCTTGTTGGCTCTGAATTAAATATAGAGTTAGTGCTATAACGCCAATTAATGCGGCAACTACCGCTCCCAAAACCAATGCGGTTTTTTTATTCATTTACATTGATAAAGCTTCCTTCTTCCATGATAGAACAATATAAATAAAAAGGTCAAGTAGCGAAAAATAGTTAAATAGTTGAATGGCTGTATAGCTTAAAACTATTCTAACTATTCAGCTATTTTAGTCATTTTAACTATTTGACGCTTTTTGATGTTGTATGTTCGGTTTTTATTCTCTTTATTTTCGGTTATTTTTCGACTAAACTAGTTCAAGTTCTGGAAATTGGTTATTAGAAATTGGAAAATAGTTCGGAAATTAGAGATTTGGAAATTAGTATTTTAAAAACTATTTTCTATTTTCCATTATCCATTACTATTCTCTATTATCTACTAACTATTTTCTAATTATGCGTAGTATATTACACGTTGATTTCGATTCTTTCTTTGCTTCCTGCGAGCAACATTTTAATCCTAATCTTCGGGGGAAGCCAATCGGAATAACGGCTGAGAACGGTAGAAATTGTGTTATTGCGGCTTCACGCGAAGCAAAAGCCGCAGGCATTAAAAGTCCCAATACTACTTGGGAGGCAAAAAGGATTTGTCCTGAGATAGAGTTTGTAAAAGCAGATTTTGAAAGGTATATTGAAATAACAAAAAAGTTATTGCAGATCGCAAATCGCTATTCACCAATCGTCGAGCTATTTTCGCTGGATGAGGTGTTTATTGATTTGACGCCGGTTTTGCATCTCTATCACGCTACCCACCCCCGAGGGGCGGACCGAGCGAAGCGAGGGAGCCCGCCTGCAAGCGACAGCGCAGACAGGGGTGGAGAGAGGAGGCGTATCGAAGCCATTCAGAATATTGTTCAGGATTTTAAAAGACAGTTACAAAATGAAATCGGGTCAACTATTACTGTTTCCATGGGACTTTCTTACAATAAACTTTTGGCAAAGCTCGCAACAAACCTTAATAAACCTGATGGATTCGCAATAATTGATAATTCGAATAAGAATAAAATCTTATCTCAGGTTAGGTTGACAGATATCATGGGAATTGGCGAAAGATACAAAAGAAGACTGAATCTGCTTGGAATATTTAATTTTCGCGACCTGCAAGAATATCCCATGCATCTCTTGAAAAAAGAATTCGGTAACGTTGCCTCGCAGCATCTTAAGGCAATATCTATGGGCATAGATGATTCGCCGGTGGTTTTCTACACAGAAGAAATCGAGACAAAATCAGTGGGAAGAAACTACTGTCTACCCCATAATGAATATGATAAAGACAAAATCCTCAAGACTATTTACGAACTTTGTGAAGAAATCGCAATTAAGCTTCGCCGTCTCAAAATGAAAGGAAGAACGATCGGGTTATTTTTACATGGAAATCGATCAGAAGGCGAAAGAAAAACAATTCCGCGATATACAAGTTCGGGCAAAGAAATATTTGAGATATGTTTGCGATTTTATAAAAAATGGAACCTTGAATATGTTCGGCAAGTTAGTGTTTGGGTGGGAAATTTAATAGACGAACAATACTCTACCCCATCAATGTTCGAAAGTCCCAAAAAAGAAATAATTACCAAGCTCGTAGACCAAATTAATGATCGCTTTGGTCATCACACCATCCGAAACGGCTATTTAGTGGACGGGCCAAAACTCCTAACTCGCCCCAACGGCTACCTCGCCGACCGCTGGCAAAGAAGAGAAATACAAGATTTGTGAGCGACCAGGGGATCGAACCCTGAACCTGAGGCTTAAGAGGCCTCTGCTCTACCAATTGAGCTAGTCGCCCGTGGCGCCTTCGGAGAGAATCGAACTCTCATCACTGGTTCCGAAGACCAGCACTCTATCCGTTGAGCTACGAAGGCATACACAATCTATCACAATATTTTATCAAAGCTAAAAGGGTATAACAAGGCAGCCCTATAATATTGATTTAGGTTATTATGTTTATTATAATCATGGTTTATGGAAGAAAAAGAAACAAGACTCCCGCCAGAGATGCCGTTTTCTATACCATTCATTTTGTATAGAAAACAAAACGCAGTCGTAATTGGTGAAGAAATTGTGCTTTTTACAAGAGGCACCTATCATAGAGGGAAAAGAATAGTCAGACTGGTGTTTCAAAGTGAATCCAATAGAACTTTATTAATAAGGAACAAAAGAGGAGAACTGCGTGATCTAAATCCAAATTTCTCTTCAGGAAATTGGTTTCTGCATCAGGTACTTTTGAGAGACGGCGAATCACTGTTAATCGATTCCGAATATGAAATTTTTTATTCACGGAGGCATGATGTTCGAGACGGGGCGAGAAGGCTTATGGCACATTCTACGCATTCCGTTACCGTTCGGTCGGTTAAATTAGACCCTTTAGTAAGAGAAAATATGATTGGAGAACTTGAGCGTTCCTTTATTAAGGGAGCTTAGATTGCTATAATAGTGCTTATCCCGGTATGCAATTGGATTTTTCTATTGTAGTTCCTGTGTTTAATGAAGAGGAAAGCCTTCGCGAACTTGTGCGGAATATTGAGAAGGCTTTTTCGAGCATTAAAAAAACTTACGAGGTCATTTTTGTTGATGATGGGTCAACGGACAAAACCCTTGATGTTTTAAAAAGAATGGTCTCGGAAAGCAAAAAAATCAGGTTTTTATCTTTCAGAAAGAACCTTGGGAAGTCTGCCGCGTTGACTCTTGGCTTTCGTGAGGCAAATGGCAAATACATTGTTACGTTAGATGCGGATCTTCAGGACGACCCGTCAAACATTAAGAACCTCTATCGAACGCTTGAGCATGGGAAATTTGATCTGGTGACCGGTTGGAGAAAAAATCGACAGGACGGATTTTTAAAAATCTTGTCGTCAAAGATTTTTAATAAGGTTGTAGTACCAACTTTGTTTGGGATAAGACTTAATGATTTGAATAGCGGTTTGAAAATTTACAGATCGGAAGCCGCGAAGGATCTAAAAATATATGGAGGCATGCATAGATTCATTCCTGTGATTGCCGCGGAGCTCGGCTTTTCCGTATCCGAAAAAGAGGTTCTGCACCATCCCCGTAAGTATGGGGAGTCAAAATATAAGTTTTCAAAGATTTTTACAGACATTCCGGATCTTCTTACAATTTACTTTATAATGAAATATAACCGCCGGCCTCTACATTTCTTCGGGAAAATCGGAGGAGCGATTTTTGGTGCTGGATTTGCGATTCTCTTATACCTTTCATATCTAAGGATATTTTTGGATCAAAAAATTGGCGATAGACCACTTTTGCTTTTTGGAGTACTATTGGTTATAGCGGGAATTCAAACATTATTTACCGGTTTGTTAGCCGATTTAATAGTAAACGCTAACTCTAAAAAGGGCGATGAATTTTCAATCAAATATGATTCAAGAGAAGGAATTTCCTCAAAGACTTAAGGGATTTTTAAAATTTTTTCTCGGAGCTCCGCTTACAATTATCTCATTGCTTTTTATAACAAGATTTATTTACTCAGGCAAAAGTGAGATATTTTCGCAAGTTTCAAGTTTCAGCATCTTGCCCTTCCTGCTTGGGTTTTTTTTCCTTATATTGTTTTTCTTTTTTAGATCTTTAGCCTGGAGGGAACTTCTTGCGAATGACGGTTATATTGTGGGAACAGCTGAATCAACGTTTCTTCTTGCAAATGCCGAGATAAAAAGGTATATACCCGGAAGTATTTTGTCATTTTTAACACGAATCCATAATTTTAATTTATTAAAAGTTCCGGCAAGGTCAACTGTAAAACTGATTCTGTATGAAAGCATTCTTTTTGTTGCAACAAGCGCTCTGATTTCCACCCCTGCCGTTTTTTACTTTTTCCCAGAATTTCCGATTATAATATTTATAATTCTTATAACAATTATAATTGTTATATCCGGCGTTACCCTACGCAAAAGGGTCCATCCTCTTAGATTTTTTGAAACTCCATTTATTCTTATGCTTTTAGCGTGGGTATTCTATGGTCTTGGGAACTACTTGGTTGCAACAGCAATTATTTATATTGACCCTTCAAAAATTCTAGAGGTTTCCTCTTTTTTTGTACTCTCGTGGCTTGCAGGATACTTAGTGCTGGTCGTGCCAATGGGGATTGGAGTGCGTGAAGGCGTAACTACTTTTGGGCTTTCTATGTTAATGCCAATTTCAATTGCGGCATCTATTGCGCTATTTACTCGAGTAATTCTTGTTGTTTCCGAAGTATTATTCTTGGCCTTGTCATATTTTGTTCGCCGATTTATAAGAATAAAACGCAAGATAGAAAATCATGTTTTAATTTTGTGGGCGTCTATTATTTCCTATGTAGTCTACTTCACTTATTACTCATTTGAGAGACACGCCAATTTTTTTACGGGCCGTTTTGACCTCGGTAATATGGATCAGACAGTCTGGAACACTCTCAACGGGAGAATTTTTCAGCTTACAAATCCAGATGGCATAAACACTATTTCTCGCCTTGCAATTCACTCCGATTTTATACTTATTTTACTTGCGCCCTTCTATCTTATTTGGGAAGATCCCAGAACATTATTATTCATTCAAACCGTCGTTTTAGGCTTGGGGGCCTATTTTGTGTATCTAATAGCGAGTCATATTTTAAGAAATAATACCATTTCGACTGTCCTGGGTATTTCTTTTTTACTTAACCCTTTCGTTCAAAAGCAAAATCTTTTCGACTTCCATGCGGTAGTGCTCTCGACAACATTTTTGTTGGCTGCATTTTACTTCACACTTATTAAAAATTATAGGTACTTTTTTCTATTTTTATTTCTTTCAGTATTAACTAAGGAAAATCTATACCTGATCGCATCGATATTTGGGATCTACTTGTTCCTTAAAACTTCCCGCGAAGCGGGAAAAAATAAGAAATGGCTATTTTTGACATTTGGAGGACTTTCTGCTTTTTACATCCTGGTTGCAAAATTGATTCCTTGGGCTCGGGGAGGACAGCATTTTGCAGCAGAATATTTTGCAGAATTTGGAGACTCGCCATTCGAAATTCTTATTAACCTTGTAGTTAACCCACTAAAGACCGCAGCAAATTTAATAACGCAATCAAATTTTCTATATCTTTATAAACTGTTTTTACCTGTAGGATTCTTATCAATTCTGTCACCTCTTATTTTGTTTTTTGCAGCTCCTGACCTTGCAATAAACTTGCTATCCAAAAATGAGAATTTTAGAACATTAACATTTCATTATTCGGCTACGATAATTCCATTTATGTATATTGCTGCGATATTCGGCTTGAAACAAATTTTAAACCTCAAATTCAAGTTTCTTACTCCAAAAATTGTCTTATATTTTCTTATCGTATTTTCCATCGCGAGTACTTACCGGTATGGAGTGCTGCCGGGATCAAAAAATCCTTCTTTGGAAATATACGATAGATACCTTCAGGAAAGAGACCAGATAAAAAGATTCTTGGAAAATATTCCACAAGATCTGTCCGTTGCATCAACAAACAATCTGGGTGCGCATTTATCTCACAGAGAAAAAATATATACGGTCCCTTATGGAGTAAATGAAGCGGATGTTGTAGTTTTTCTTTTAAACGATCCCTATGCGCAGCCGTCGCTATCAGAGCAACGTGAGTTGGCAAACAATATACAAAATAACTCTTTCTATATAGAACTTTATAGAACCGGTGACTTTATTGCGTTTGCCAAAAGAAGCGTTGCGGGAAGAATTCAGTCAGCGTACTGACCCTCATTTTCGTGAAAGCTTATATTCGTAGGGAAAGTAAAGGAAGGAAGCCGGGACATCATCAATGAGATATTTTTGAAAATCTTGATATATTTCAGCTCTCCTTGCGCTATCGTGATTAAGCCTGCCATCTTCAAGGATCTTGTCTATGCGTAAATTTCTATACTTAGTGATGTTATTAACTTCGCCCGAATGCCAAAGCGTATATTGATCAGGGTCTTGTGGAAGATTCATCGGATATACTAAAATTTGAAATACTTGAGGCAGGCTATTAACAACCTTGATTTTTGATTTTATTCCAATTTTTTCCCAAGAACGTTTGATGGAATTTGCAACACCTTCATAGCCTTCAAGCACAGATATTTCGAAAACGGCATCTACTACATCCTTTTCTTGCGAAAGTAATTCTTTTGCAATGGCAGCATCTACTATTCCGTAATTTGGAGTTTTGGAGAAGTATAAAGATATAGGAGGAATAGGGGAGAATGCACGTTCCCCTTCTGTAAATTCGGGAGGTATTGCATAGTTTAATGCCTGACGAACTTTTTTGTTGGACAATATCTTATCGGAATTATTGTAAAATGCAGTGACTAGCTTGTTATAATTAGTGCTCTTTTTAATTTGCGTATTAGCAAATGTGTTAAAGTCTCTGCCTTTTATTGTGGTTGTTTTAAGTCCGTAAGCAACGTCGATTTCCCCAAGAGCGTACGCGGTTCTTAATGCTTGTTCATTTGGATAGAAATGGATTATCTTTTTTGCGCTCCCATCTTTTCTTTTAATCAAAGTTAATGATCGTATAAAATCGGCATTTAAATCCGCATTTGCTATTTTGTATTCGCCCAATCCGGCGAGTGTACTTGTTATTATTGGGACTGATAGGGAAGAAAAGAATGGCGCATAAGCTTTCTTAAGCTTAAACGAAACAGTATAATCATCAATAATTTTTTTTTCTACGTCTTTAAACGCAACGGACAAGTTTTTGGCGTTTAATTCCTTGTTATCGTGAAAATATTGTCCTTTTTTGATGTAGAGCAAATATTCCTTCCCATCATCTTTCACCTGCCATTTGTACGCCGCGCCCGGTTTTATAGCATGGTCGGAGGCAATTTCTGTTAGTCCATAAGATACGTCTCCGAGAATTTCTCTTGGAACGGCTTGAAGCGTATATGCCCCAGCGTATCCTATCTTCTGAACTTTTTTTTGAAGTCGTGGGAATAGATAAAAATTAAAGGTAAAAACTATAACGAAAAAAAATATAGCTCCGAGTATTATCGACGATATGATCGTCTTGCTCCATTTTTTAAAGTACGCTTTTATTAGCCAGAAGTAGTATCTTCTCCTGATAAACTGCATAACAATATGGCTAAATGAGTGCTCCCAGAATAGAAAAGCCGGCAAACAAACCTGCGAGGGTTATAGTTGAATAAAAGAGAACCTTCTCGATTCCCTTTTTGCTTCTATAAGTTTGACTACTCCCGCCAAAGACAACGCCTGCCTGCGTTCCTCTTTGTTGCAGAATAATGGATACTATCAATAAGATTCCAATTAACATTTCGACAACCGTAATTATCATAGTCCTTAATTATTTGGCGAAGAGAGAGTCAAGAATTCTTCCAAGAATGTATATTGTAGCAGAAATAACGATGAAAGACAAAAGGTCTGAAAACTGAATTTCTTGGATTACTATCCCCATGAAATTTAGCCCCTCAAACGTGAACGCAGAGACACTAATGTTTTTATAAAACAAACTCATTAAAAAAAGAGCCGAAAGCGTAGTTAAGAAAGAAAGAAAACCAAGCGTTAGGAGATTAAACGGAAGAGTAAGAATTTTGATAATAGGGTCAAGTATGGTTGAAGCTATTGTCAAGAGTAATCCGCTAATTAAAAATCCTGTAAAACCGCCCGAGACCGTAAGTCCAGGCAAAAACAGGGAAACTAAAAATAGAGAGAGTGCATTTATAACAATAAGCCTTAAAACTGCCTTCATTAACTTATCCTAACAAAAAGATGTCCCAGTTTTCAAATATTGAGGGCTTTTTTGCGAAGTAGTCGATGGTAGGCAATTGCAAATCTGTGGGCTTCGTCACGGATTCGGCGAAGTAAGTTAACACCGGGAGTCGATTTTGGAAGTTTTACCTCAAGAAAGTCAACTCCGTGATTTATCCGAATTGGAATAATTAGTGTTTCCTTCCGCTTTGCAAGTCCGATTACGGGAATATTGATTTTTTCTTCGGTAAACACTTGAAGGACAGCCGAGACTTGTCCGCGACCGCCATCAATTACTATTAGATTAGGTATTTCCCAATCGCTTCGTTTGATCCTGCGTCGAAGCACCTCCCGCATCATTTCAAAATCGTCGGGAGTTTTCTTAAATCTTATTCTAAACTTTCTATATTCATTTTTAATAGAATCCCCGTCTATAAATACCACCATAGATCCGGTCGGATTTTTTCCAGAAATATTTGAGATATCATAACATTCGATTCTATGAAGAGCGTTGACTGCAATTCCATATTTAGTTAAAATCTCTTTGAGAGAATCTATCTCTGCTTTAATTCTTTCGAAATAAAAATCCGGCTTCTCCTCATATTTAAAAGGATTATATGTTTCACTTGTGATATAACCGATCTTCTCGATTTTTCTTTGGATTTCACCGGCTTTTTCAAACTCTTCATGTCTAACGTAATTCTTCTGCTCTCTTTCAAGATCATGAATAACTTTATCTTTGTCCCCTTTTAAAAAGGAAACTAAATTTCTTATATTCTTTCTATACTCCGGCAGTTTTTCAGGGAATATGGGTATGCACGGACAAAGACCTATGTGGCTATAAAGGCACCTCCTGTTTGGGTGCTTTTTGACAGATTGGTATGGGAAAATTCGGCGTAACAAGCGCAAAACTATCTTTAGATCAGTAGCGCTTGTATATGGGCCCAGATAGATAGCATTTTTGTTTTCTAGTTTTCGCGTTAAAACAACATATGGTACAGGCTTCTTACCCGTCCCGCTTCGCTTGGCGAGGCCGGGGTTTATTTCAAGGTGTGGAAATGTTTTGTCATCAATCAACCGAACATTGTAGATAGGTTTGTATTTCTTAATTAGGCTTGATTCAAGCAAAAAAGCTTCAATCTCGGAAGCTACAATTATATGTTCAATAAATTTTGCCTCTGATGTAAGCTTCAGAGTTTTAGAGTCAAGCGCTTTGTTTGAGAAATAAGAAGAGATTCTTTTTTTAAGATCGCGGGCCTTTCCCACGTAAATTGGCCTGTTTTTTTCGTTTTTGAAAATATAAACTCCAGGTTTTGTAGGCAATGACGCTAACTGCTCCTGATCCAAGAATTATTACACCTCCGATTAGAATTAAATAGTAATCCGGAATGAATCCAACGAGAACTTTTTCAGTAGTCGAATTTCCCTCAAAGAGTATTGTAATATTATGGGATTTATTTGTCAAAAACGGTGATTTGTTAAACGTGATATATAAAGCCTTTTTTCCATATGGTGGGATAGAATCAATATAAAATTCCTGATAGGAAGGCGTAAGGTCGCTTTTAACATAAAGTTTCCTATTCTTTACTGCCATATTCCCCTGATTTTCAACGATAATTTGGCCGGAAACAGAAACTAGTGGAAATACGTAGTCCGGGAAGTCGCTTAATACTTGAGTTTTCACTATATTGCGAAATGAAGATTCGTCCGAAAACGCCACATTGACATCTTTTGTGTCCTCGCTCAATTTATAACCGCCGGCAGGGACCGGATACATACTATCATTACCTTTTACAACAAAGGCAATGTGATCTAAGTCAAACGAATTGAAGTAGTCCATGCCACCGGTTGTATCTGTCCACGTGGGATCAACCATAATCCATGCTTTTCTTTCTTGATCGTAGTACTCGGGCCATGAATGGAGAACATCACGAACGAGAGACAAGGGCCTTAGTTTTGAATCCTGCGTATATGCATAGCCTTCAACAGACCTTGCAGGAATACCGGCGGCCCTAGCAAGTGCCACAAATAAATCCGTGAATTCAAGACATACGGCAAAATCCGGATTCTTAAGAGCGCCCGATGCACCCAATCTTACATTTTTTGACTCGACCTTGTCATAGTTATAAGAGAGTGTAGATACGACATAATCGTAGATTTTACCTGGCGTTTCTAATTTTTGTGCGATTTTTTTAATTTCAGGATCGTTAACCTCCCAATACTTTGCAGAAGAAATGCTACCGCGAGGCTCTGCAAGGTCAAAAATAGGCATTGCAAAAACGTGAGCAAAGACCTGCGCATTAATTGTTTTCTTTTCTCGCGGAGCAAGAGAGTAAACTGCTAGCCAGTTCCCGTCCTCGTCTTGATATGTATCTTCAGGCTCGGGAACTATTTTTTCTATTCGAATGTCTTGATAAGAAGTCTCAGGCGGCAGCGCGATCTCAGTTTTAACTGGAACGACGCTTGAGTTTTGTATATGATAAACAAGCTTTATGAAATAGTACTGAGATTTACCAAATAATATTAAAATCCCCGACTTCCCTATCTCATTCTTCGTGAAGCTGTAAGGACCTTGGTCACTAAGGTATCTATAAGGTTTCGCTATGGTTGGCGGGCCAAAAGAAGCCGGTGTTTCAAGAGTTATATTATATTGCACAAAAGATGAAGGATCAGATAGTCCCGGAACGTTTACTTCCCAAATAGAGCCTTTCCTGCGAGCAATTAAATTAGTGTCAAAACTTATCGTAAATTCGTTTATTCGACCAAGCCCGACAGTCTTATCCGAAAAATTTATTTCAATATTTTTGCCTCCGTCTTTTGTCTCTGTTACTTTATTTGGTAATTCTCCCAAATTATTATACGTTCTAAGGTTTATGAGGTCTCCCATGCCAGTTGTAATTGCGTAGGATGGCGTATATATGAATTCTGTTTTGTTTCGAATTTGAACTCTTTGTGTAACATGAGCCAAACCATTTTCTGAAACCTTGTATGTCGCGTTCGTAGAAATATCAAAATTTTCATCCGCGTGTGCCTTCGGCACGACTAAAAACATAAAACTTAAAACTAAAAACAGAAAGATTTTTCGCAGCATGTTTTAATATTAACAAATAATTGGAAATTGGTAATTTGTCCCGACGAATTCCATTCGTGCGGGATCCCGACCGAAAACTATCGGCGGGAAAATTGGAAATTCCAATGAACTAAAGTTCTTTGGCCAGGTATTGCCCAGTGTAGGATTTGGGATTTTTTGTGATTTCTTCAGGAGTACCTTCGGCGACAATTTCTCCGCCGGCGTCGCCGCCTTCAGGACCAAGATCTATAATCCAATCGGCATTCTTAATTACATCAAGATTGTGTTCGATTACGATAACAGTATTGCCTTTCTCAACCAATTTTCGAAGTACTGATATGAGTTTTTCAAGATCAGCGAAGTGTAATCCGGTTGTCGGTTCGTCTAACAAATACAAACTACCGCCGCCGCCTTTTTTTGAGAGCTCCGTTGCTAATTTTATTCTTTGTGCTTCTCCTCCCGATAATGTTGTTGCCGACTGTCCAAGCTTTATATAAGAGAGGCCAACCTCTTTTAGCGTCACAAGTTTTCCGAACAATCCCTCATGAAAAGAAAAGAAATCCAAAGCTTCATCGACGCTCATGCTTAAGACTTCCGAAATATTTTTTCCTTCGAAACCGATTTCAAGCGTTGATTCCGTATATCTTGACCCGTTGCAAGTCTCGCAGGTGACATAAACATCAGGCAAAAACTGCATTTCAATTTTTATTTGACCCTCTCCTTCGCACGTCTCACACCGGCCCCCTCTTACATTGAATGAAAAACGTCCAGGACCATATCCCCTCATTCGCGCTTCCCGAGTATTTGAAAAGATTTCCCGAATATAGGTAAATGCTCCTGTGTATGTTGCGGGGTTTGATCGAGGGGTTCTGCCAATCGGTGATTGATCTATTAAGAATACACGTTTCAAGTTTTCATCCCCTAAGACTTCGCGAAACTCACCGGGCTTTTCTTTATGGAATGGGTTTTTCCGAAGCGCTATTACATGATACAAAACGTCATTAATTAAGGTAGATTTTCCGCTTCCCGAGACGCCGGTAACACATATAAATGCACCTTGCGGAAGTTTGACGTTTATGTTTTTCAAATTATGGGCGGAAATTCCATTAAGCTCAAGAAAATTTTCGATTTTTTTGACATCAAAACCGCGTCTTCTATTTATTATCTCTTTCTTTTTTGAAAGATACTCGCCGGTTAAAGAAGCTTTGTTTTTCATAATTTCTCTCGGTGTGCCCTCTGCCACTATTTTCCCTCCCGATTCTCCTGCGCCTGGTCCAATGTCAAAAATATAATCGCATGAATTCATCATTTCTCGATCATGCTCAACAACGATGACAGAATTTCCAAGGTCTCGAAGTTTTTTAAGTGTATTAATAAGTTTCGAATTGTCACGTGGGTGGAGGCCGATTGAGGGTTCGTCAAGGACGTAAAGTACTCCCGAGAGACCGCTGCCGATTTGCGATGCTAATCGAATTCTTTGTGCTTCTCCCCCGGCAAGTGTTTGGGCATTTCTTGATAATGTAAGGTAAGAAAGTCCAACATCGATTAAGAATTTCATTCTGGTTTGTATCTCACGCAAGATTATTCTTGCTATCTGTTTTTCTCGTTCGTTCAATGAATCAAAAAGTTTCGCAATAAAATCATACGACTTTTCAATTGACAAATCTGAAAGTTCAACAATCGAGATCCCACTTATAGTAACAGAAAGTGCTTCTTTTTTAAGCCTCGCTCCATGGCAAGAATCGCAATCTAAAGTTGTCATAAATTTTTCAATCTCTCGCTTGACAAGTTCCGACCCAGACTCATTGTATTTTTGAAGAAGGTAGGCAGTTACGCCCGGATATGTTTCGTAAATTTTTGTCCGCTCGCCAAATCTATTTGTTCCTTTTACTTCGTAAATTTGGTCACTTGTTCCGTTAAGAATTAGTCTTTTTTGTTCCGGCATGAGCCTTCGTACTTCTACGTTTAAAGGGATGTTATTGTTTTCAAAAGCCTTTTGAACGGTTCTTCCAAACCAAGTGTCCGAATCGATATCCGGGAAAGCTAGGATTCCCCCCTCAAGAATTGAGAGATAAGGATTCAAAACGCGATCTTCGTCTATTGACTGAATAACGCCTAAACCATTACAGTCAGGACATGCACCATAAGGGGAATTGAATGAAAATAATCTTGGTTCGATCTCAAGCATTGAAGTTCCGCAGAGAGGACATGCAAATTTCTCAGAATAGAATGTGTCTTCCATATTTTTTGGCTTGTCAGGAATTGAGAAACCTTTATCTTTAATTTCCGCAATTGTTAGTTCTCGATTCGCAAGATTTAACGCCTGCTCAACAGAATCTATTAGTCTTTGCTTGGTGAGGCCGGGGTCGAGGGTCAAACGATCCACAACTGCTTCAATTGTGTGTTTATTTGTCTTTATTAAAACAAGGTCTTCATCTAATCCAAAAATTTGTCCGTCAATTCTAACGCGCTGATATCCTCTTTTTTTAAGATCGCGGAATAAATCTACGTATTCACCTTTCCTTCCTTTTACAATTGGCGCAAGAATCATGATTCGAGTTGGTGCAGCCGATGCAAACTTTTGGATGATATCTTCAACTATTTTTTCTTTGGTAGTTCGAGATATTTCTGTTCCGTCATTTGGACAATGTGGATGTCCAATTCGAGCAAATAACAATCGAAGATAGTCGTAAACTTCTGTTACTGTTCCAACAGTTGATCGGGGATTATGGGAAGTGCTTTTTTGATCAATCGAGATGCTTGGCGAAAGACCTTCGATAAAATCTACGTCGGGCTTTTTCATTATCCCCAAAAACTGCCGAGCATATGACGAAAGAGACTCAACGTATCGCCTTTGCCCTTCGGCGTAAATAGTATCAAAGGCTAAAGAAGATTTCCCTGACCCAGACAACCCGGTAAACACTACCAATTTATACTTAGGTATTTCAAGATCAATATCTTTTAAATTATGCTCGCGAGCGCCATTAATTATAATTTTATCTAACATATTCGAAACCAAACATTATAACCCAAACTGCGACAAATGTTCAACATTGGGAGTATTTATGCCCTACGATACCTAGATTAAACGGATTTGCGCTGGGGAGAATTTATAATCATGACTACCTCATCGTGGCGGGCTAAATCACGAAGTTCGGAAACTCTAGTCATAATTGCCCTGTTCAGTAACTGCACTCCAAGTGGATTGAGGCCTTCTCGATACTCATGCCTAAGGCTAACTAGACGAGCTAGCTGTTTCAAATATGTGTCGCCTATCTGTCGGACATCTCCTACATATCCCTCTGGTCCCCTCATCATATAGAATAATTATATCATAAGCCCGATTTAAGATAGCGGATTTTGTCTCTCAATAGGGCTGCGGTTTCAAAATCTAAAAGCTTTGCTGCTTCTATCATTTCTTTTCTAAGCCTCTTAATTACCTTATCTCTTTCGTCGGGCAATAAAACCTCTTTTTCAAGAAGTGGTTTTATATCTTCTATTGTTTCTTCTTTTCGAATCAGTTTTGCACGAATTTCTTTTTCGATAGACCGAGGGGTTATTCCATGCTTTTTGTTGTATGCAAGTTGTCTTTTTCGACGCCTCTCAACTTCATGAATCGCAGATTTCATTGAGCCAGTCTCGTCGTCCGCATATAAAATGACTTTTGAATCTACTCGACGGGCAGCTCTCCCCATAATTTGAATCAGGGAAGTTTTTGAGCGCAAGAATCCTTCTTTGTCAGCATCCATGATTACAACAAGTGAAACCTCAGGCAAATCAAGTCCTTCTCGAAGCAGGTTAATACCGACTATCACATCATACTTCCCTTCCCGAAGCTCATCCAGGATATCTTGTCTTGCCAGAGTATCAATCTCCGAATGTAAATAATTGACCTTAATTCCTTTCTCCTGAAGATAGAACGACAAATCCTCCGCCATTCTTTTTGTCAAGGTTGTTACAAGCACTCTTTCTTTTTTTGCAACCACAGTTCTAATCTCTGAGATTAGGCTATCTATCTGCCCTTCTGTTTGGCGAATCTGTACCTGCGGATCAGGTATTCCTGTTGGACGAACAAGTTGTTCGGCAACATTATTTTTCCCTGAATTCTCAAGTTCCCATTCGCTGGGAGTTGCAGACATAAAGACTGTTTGATGGACACGGGCACGGAATTCGTCAAAAGTCAGAGGACGGTTGTCGAATGCTGAGGGGAGACGAAATCCATATTCAACAAGAAGTTCTTTTCGGGATCGGTCCCCATGGAACATTCCACGAATCTGAGGATTCGTCATATGGGATTCATCAATTAACAATAGCCATGGCTTTCCTGATTCTTCAAAATAATCTAAAAGCGTGAAAGGTGGCTCCCCCGGTTTTCTGCCGTCAAAATAACGGGAATAATTCTCGATCCCATTAACATATCCAATCTCCCTTATCATTTTAATGTCGTATTCTGTTCTTTTAGTAAGTCTTTCTGCCTCAAGAAGCTTGTTCATATCTTTAAGTTCTTTGACGCGAACTTTAAGATCTCGTCGAATTTGTTCGAATACATTCTCGTAAGAAGATCTATCTGTGATGTAGTGTTTAGCAGGATAAATCATGGTCCATTTTTTTTCTTCTATAATATTTCCATTCAGAGGATCAATTAGCTGTATTTTATCGATAGTATCCCCCGTTAACGCAATCCTCACGATTTGCTCTTCATAACTTGGGTAAACCTCGATTGCGTCTCCTCGAACTCTAAAAGTGCTTCTTTTAAATGCATAATCGTTTCTTGCGTACTGAAGATCAAGAAGCCTGTCAAGTAGTGCTCCTCGAGATAATTTAACTCCCTGGGCCAATTCCATGGCAAATTTACCATACTCTTTTGGAGACCCTAGGTTGTAGATTGCCGAAACCGAAGCAACAACTATTGTATCTTGACGAGTTAAAATATTGGTTGTTGCAGCAAGTCTTAATTTATCGATCTCTTCATTTATCTCTGTCTCTTTTGCGATATATGTATCCGTTGTCGGCATATACGCTTCAGGCTGATAATAGTCATAATAGGAAACAAAATATGACACAGCATTCTTGGGAAAAAAATCACGAAATTCTTGATAAAGTTGCGCGGCAAGTGTTTTATTGTGTGTCATCACCAGTGTAGGAATATTAAGGTTTTGAATTACATTTGAAATAGTAAATGTCTTACCACTTCCGGTAACCCCCAAAAGGACGGCATTTTTTTCGCCTTTGCGAAGAAAATCCGTTAATTTTTCAATCGCCTCCGGCTGATCCCCCGTAGGCTTAAATTTTGAAACCAATTCGAATTTCATGGAATCTATAATTGTACCACAGTGCGGTTATCGGTTCTCGGTTTTCTGTTTTCGGATTCCAGTCTTTCAGTCTTCGGTCAATCGGTTTTTTAACAGGCGAACAGACTACTGGTAAACTTGATTCTGACAACCGACAACTGAAAACTGATAACAGATGATAGCGATTGATATCCTTTACGCTAGTTGACATTTCGACTTATTTTCGTGTAAATTAATAATATAGTTCTAGTGTTTTTCATACTTAATACTAACCTATGACTGCTGTACTTTATCGCCGAGAAAGGGAATTACTAAATTACATTGTTCAGTTTCAGGAACAACATGGATATTCACCGACTCTTCGAGAGATGGCTGATGCAATGGGTCGAAACTCCGTTTCAACAATTCACGCATTAATCCGATCAATGGTTGACAAAGGCTACATTCAAAAAGTCGATGGCAACAATAGAACTCTTAAGGTTTTGAAAAGGGACAATATTGGTCTTCTTATGGGCTCGACGCCAAAAGCGATTGGCCCAACCATGATGCTTCCCCTCATGGGTTATATTGCGGCTGGGCAACCCCTTGAACCCCATACGGATCCTGATGCATCGTTCCCTGTTGCCTCAACAATGCTTTCAGGCAAAAAAACATCCTATGTTCTTCAGGTCAAAGGTAATTCTATGATCGATGATGGAATTCTGGACGGAGATTACGTTGTTATTGAAAAAAGCGCAACCGCTAATAACGGAGATATTGTGGTTGCTCTTGTGGATGACAAGCTCGCAACGCTTAAAAGATTTTACAAAGAAGATGATCGTGTAGTTCTTAAACCGGCAAACAGTCAAATGGACCCTATTTACCCTAGCGAACTTCAAATTCAGGGAATTGTTGTCTCTCTTGTCAGAAAATTCGGAAATTCCTCGAGTTAATTTCCTTTGCCTTTTAAAAACTTTCTGCGCAGGTTTAAGTGTTTCTCAATATATAAAAGAATCACTAGAATCACTACTCCCGCAATTAGAAATTCAAATTTTCGGTAAATTGGTTCAAGCGCGTTCCAGTTTTCCCCCATCACAAATCCTACATATGTTAAAAATATTGACCAGATTAAGCAACCGATCGTTGTGTAGATCACGAACTTTTTAATATCCATCTCAAACATGCCGGCGGGAAGCGAAATTACAGTTCTGATTCCAGGTAAAAGGCGTGAAATAAATATTATCTTATCGCCATATTTTCTAAACCACATTTCGGCGCGATGGAATTCATGCTCAGAGAGAAGAATAAACTTCCCATACCTGCGTATTAAATTCAGCAAGACAGTTTCTTCTAATATATACCCAAGATAATAAGCGGCAAGGGACCCCACAAGATTTGCAAATGTACCGGTTAATACGACCAGGACGAATGAAAGTTTTCCTTCCGAAACAAGAAATCCCGAAAATGGCATGGTTATTTCTGAAGGAATCGGAATAAGCGCAGACTCAAGAGCCATTAGGATAAATATCCCAAAGTAGCCTGTTGTCTCGATCAGTTGTATAATATAATGCGCAAGAAATTCGAGCATGAACAATCTTTACATTGTAGCAACGCCGATTGGGAATTTGCAAGATATTACGCTCCGAGCGGCAAATATTTTGCTAGGATCAAATGTAATAATCGCAGAATCAGCCTCGAAAGCAGGAATTCTTCTCGATTTTCTTGAAAAAGAGTTTAAGAGAAAAAGAATTAACGAACAAAAAATTATATCCATGATAGAAGAAGAGGAGGAGAACGAGATTCCTTCGATCCTTAAACTGGTCGAAACAAATGACGTGGCACTAATTTCAGAAGCCGGAACACCATTGATATCGGATCCCGGGTTTAAATTGGTTCGAGAATGTATAAGAAGAGGGGTTCGAATTATCCCTATCCCCGGCGCGTCGGCATTCATTGCCGCATTATCTGTCTCCGGTCTTCCAATAAATAAAGTAACTTTTAATGGGTTTTTGCCAAAGTCTGAAGCAAAAATGAGAGCCAAGCTGGTCAAGTTAAAGAATAGCGATTCGACAATTGTTCTTTTCGAATCTCCACACAGACTGATTAAAACTTTAAAAAACATTCAAGAAGTATTCGGCGACATAGAGATAGTCGTTGCCCGAGAGCTAACAAAAATCCACGAAGAAATCCGGAGGGGAAAAATCTCTGAATCAATCGAGCACTTTGAAAAAGTAAAGCCAAAGGGCGAATTTGTAATTTTATTCTAACTAAGCAATATCAAGGTTGCCACCGTTTGCATTAAATTTGGCCACCGCTCTAAGCCATATTGCATGAACGCGAGGAGAAGGCGCGCCTATGGTAATCCCTACATTGCAGTTTCAACAAAAGTAGTATCAGAACTTCCGCTCATAGAGTCTATTTTTTCTTCAAGGGAGCGCCTAGCTTTATAGAAGGTTTTTCTAATAGAACTATGGCTTTTGGAGGGATATCTCAACTGTATCTCTTCATAGCTCAACCCCGATCTTACAAGAACAATGACCTCTCTTTGCCAACTCGATAACTCATCAATGAATCCTCGAGCTACATCCGGATGTTTATCCATCCAATCAAAAACATCAGCCTCAAAACTACCTGGTATTTGTTCACTGTTGTATAAATCGACAGCAACACCACGCATGGATATTTTTAGCCATCGATTTAATTTTGATAGTCCCTCCCACCTAATCTTTGCCCCACTGTTCTGGACTCTTTCTACAACTTTTAATATAAAATCTTCTTTTTTTCCTTCGTCCATATTCCTTATAAAACTTCCCACTGTTCCAGGCCAAAGTGCAACAAGTCTAATAGCTGCTGATCTATCACCTAGCCGGACTTGTTGAATCAGGTTTTTGGCTTCTTCTACACGCAGGCGCCTTATATTCCCGGGAATGGTCAATCCTAATTGTTCCGTGAATAATTTTCTCGCCCGCAAGCTCTCGTCTCTGACCGTTGCGGGTTTTAGGCCATAAAGAACTGCAATTTCGTCCGCGCTGTGGCCTGCAATTTCCTCCTTGATGTACCTTGCAAACCGAGGGGGTAGCAATTCATCAGCTCTCCTCGTAGCAGTTCCTGAATCTGCTCGAATCCAAGCATCATAATGACTCCTACCTTCTTGTTTTGCCATATAACAGAAGTGATATTAGCATAAATTAACCATTATAGAAAGCTAAATCCTTTTAAGCTCCTCTTCTATCTCGAGAAGCCTGTTGTATTTTACTACTCTTTCCCGGGCCGGGGCGCCAAACTTAACATAGTCAGCACCTATTCCAACAGCAAAATCGGCAATAAAATCATCCATTGTCTCTCCTCCTCTATGAGACACTACTATTTTAAGCCCTTTAAACTTCGCTATTTCTGAGACAGCAATCGCCTCGGTAACTGTACCTATTTGATTCGGCTTGATAATTATTCCGCCCACAACATTATTTTCGAGAGCCTGTTGCAATCTGTAGGGATTGGTTACAGTCAAATCGTCGCCCACAATAAGAACTTTAGAGGAAAGATCAGATGCTATTTTCTTCCATCCTTTCAAGTCATTCTCGGAAAAAGGATCTTCAATATAGATTAATGAATAATCTGTAACAAGCACTTTATAAAACTCCCCAAGATCCTGTGAGTCATAAGCGACCGATCTGTCGCTTATCTTGTAAACATTTCCATCAAGAAAAGAGTTGGCTGCGACATCGAGGCCTATAAACGCGTCGTATGCATATGAAAAACCTGCGTGTTCTATTGCTTCGCGAATGGTCTTTAAGCCCGACTGGTTTGTCGCCAAATTTGGCGAGAAACCGCCCTCATCTGCCAAAAGCGTACTCTCGCTCCGATCAAATAGGATTTGCTTTAGGGACTGATAGGCTTCTGAGCCGATTCTTAAAGATTCGGGGTACGATTTAGACGAAGCAGGAATTAGAAGAAACTCTTGAAAATTAAGACTAGCACCTGCATGTTTCCCACCCTCTAGTAAATTAAACATTGGAATAGGAAGCTTCTTACCGGAGTTTGATTGGACAAACTGCTTGAGATATAAAAATAGGGGAAGGGAGGAAGCTGTTGCTCCAAGTTTTACCGCGGCACATGATACTGATAACATTGAGTTTGCGCCAAGTTTTGCTTTGTTTTGCGTCCCGTCAATTTCCATCATAGAGCTGTCTATTTTTTTTTGGTCTAAAACGTCCATGCCAACAAGTTTTGGGCCTATCAATTCGTTTACATTTTTTACTGCCGAAAGAACTCCCATGCCCTTAAACCTGCCCTGATCTTGATCGCGAAGTTCAACCGCCTCAAAACTCCCCTTTGATACACCGGACGGGACCGATGACACTGCCGACATTTCATTCGAAAGCGTTATCATAGTTTCAATTGTGGGATTACCTCGCGAGTCAAGAATTTCCCGCGCTTTTACGGCTTTAATTTTCGGCATATAATTTATCCTTTTTTGACCTCTGCAAAATGTACGATTCTCCTAGTGTCTTCTACTGCGTCTTGTGATACGGAAATGCTGTTTATACCAAAAGAAACAAGTTCTTCAACAAAACTTGGAAACACGGAAGGAGCCTGCCCGCATATCGATGAGTCTATGCCTGCTCTTCGGCAGGCAGAAATAACTTTTTCGATTGCCCATAAAACAGCCTTGTCTCTTTCATCAAAAACTTTCGCAACCTCCTCGTTATCGCGATCAACTCCTAAGATTAGCATCGTCAAATCATTAGAGCCTATTGACACACCGTCAATTCCAACACCAATAAAATCGTCAATCAATATTACGTTTGAAGGCACCTCACACATCATATAGATCTTGAATGTTGGGCTTCTTTTCAATCCATGTGCATTAATTATTTTTTTAATCCCTAGAAGTTCATTTGTAGTTCTAACAAAAGGAATCATTAAATTCAGGTTGTTAAGCTTAGCCTTTTCCCGAACTTTTTTTATCGCGCGGAGTTCAAGTTCAAAAACACGCGGCTCTCGAGTATATCTAAAAGCTCCTCTGTAGCCTATCATTGGATTTTCTTCATACTCCTCGAACTGTTTTCCTCCAGCAAGATTCCTATATTCATTAGTCTTAAAATCTGTAGTTCTGTAAAATACAGGTCTTGGATAAAAAGCTTCACAAATTTTGCCAACCCCCTCTGATAATTTCTCAACGAATAAACCGCTCTTTCCATCATGAATAAGCTTTTTAGGATGCGTTCCGATTTGAGCAATCATGAATTCCGCTCGCAAAAGTCCCACTCCGTCAATATTTCTTTCTGCCAACTTTGGCGCAAGTTCGGGCTCTGCTAAATTCACGTATATTTTGGTTTTGGTTTTAGCTTCGGAAAACTTGCCTTCCGATGCGTTTGGTGGGAAATAACGTGCACCACTAAAAACTTCTCCGCTCGCGCCGTTTACGGATACTACATTTTGATCGGTAAGTTTTGCAAAGGCCTGCAGTGCGCCAACGATTGCCGGAATTCCAAACTCACGCGCAACAATTGCAGCGTGGGATGTGCGTCCTCCCTTTTCAGTGATAATTGCAGAAGCCCTTTTCATGGCAGGAACATAGTCAGGACTTGTAACGTGCGCCACTAGAACTTCCCCCTTCTCTAATCTATTGGATTCTTTAGCATTTGCAAGTTTTCGAACTTTTCCTGTTCCTATTCCTGGGCTTGCAGGATCACCAATCAGAATAGGATGTAGATTGCCTGATGCAATTCTAGTGGTTTGCTCTGAGCGGGCCCTGCCGAATGGCGGGGCGGGGCGAAGTGTGGTGATTGGGCGGGTTTGCACAATGTATATTCGATCTTTTTCGTTTGCCCACTCAATGTCCTGAGGAAAGTAATAATGTTTCTCTATGGCTATGCCAAGTTTTGTCAGAGTGATGATTTCGTGGTCGCTCAATTTTTGCCGGTTCCGAAAACGGGAAGGAACTTTTATTTCCCGATTATCTTCTTTTACCTTTTTAAGCATTACATCCTGTGGATTTTTAGCCTTTTCGACGGTACTAAGTGACTTTTTATCTATCTCATAATGATCGGGAGTTACTTTTCCCTGAACGATATATTCTCCCAGTCCGAAAATGGCTTCTATTACGACTTTTGATTTGTCACCTGTTACTGGATCTTGGGTGAACATAACACCTGAAACGTCCGATTCGATCATTTTTTGAACGACTAGAGCAATTCCGGTTTTAAGGTGGCTTATTCTTTTCTCATGTCTGTAGAAAATTGAGCGTGGTTCAAAAAGTGAACTCCAAGCCTGCCTTATTTTATCCGCAAGCGAAGCCTCTCCCTTAACATTCAGGAAGGTTTCATTTTGCCCGGCAAAGGATGCAGCTTTTGAGTCTTCGGAGGTCGCAGAGGACCTTATGGCAACATAGGGAGAGCCTATCTTTTTATATGCCTCGAATATCTCACTCATAAGCTTTTCCGATATTTTGCCGTTTTTAATGAGCTTTTGAATATGGGAAGAAATTTGATTCAAAGACTCATCTCTTTCATAATTTACTGTCGAAAGCAAGTGTTTTATTTTTTCGTTTAATTTATTCTCTTTGAGGAATTCAAAATAAGAAGCCGCTGTGATTGCAAAGCCCTCCGGTACTGGAAATTTTTGTTCGAGCATCTCTCCAAGATTGGCAGCCTTCCCTCCGACTAAGAGAGTATCATCTCGATCCACATCAAATAAAGACACGACCAGATCACTCGGCCTTACCATAATTTAATCGTACAGGAAAAATAACGAAGAATGCAAGAATTATGAAGCAAGAATCTTCTTGAGCTTTTCTACCATATCTACAGGGGTGGGGTCTTGACCGTACTCAAGCGCTAAATAGTAGGATGTCCAATCAGCAAGATTAAGAGACGAAAACATTTTGGAAAACACATTATTTCCATGCATTTCAACAATCTCAGACTCAACGCCCTTTTCTCGCAAAAGTTTCGAAGTCGCATCAAATCTTTTAAGATTTCGAGGGTCATCCTCTGAATCTTTAAGCATTATTATAAAGAATTTTCCCTGAGGGTTTGTGAATCCAACCATTTCATTGTGATCAAGTTCAGGAAAAAAATTCCAAAAAGCAGGAGTTTTTGCATTTTCATTTATTTTTATTTTCCAAATCATAGCAACTGGCTTATATTTTGGCGATGAATAAATTACCGGCGTTTTCCCACGGATTTTGCTCGCTAATTCTTTCCCTTGATTTTCGTGATGCTCCATGTGTTCATTAAGCTTTCCAGCAAGAGCCAGTAATTCAGAAGTTGTATCAGGAATCAGTCCTTGATTAATCAATAATTGAAACATGGAGGCAAAAAAATATCCTGTCCCCATTCTCGGCTGAAAATTTGGGTTTGGCATGGGAAGCTTTATGTGAGGCACTCCATATTGCTTGCAAAGCTCTTCAACTCTACCTCCGCTTGAGAAACCGACGAATTTCAATCCTGCCGATTGCGCCTCCTCAAGAGAACTTATTGTTTCCTCCGTGTTCCCCGAATAAGAAGCAATAAAGTTTAATGTGGTTGACCCATGGCTTTCGGGTGGAAGCGAATAATATCGATTAATATAGATTTCGAAAGGTTTATAATTCGGGTGAGTTTTAAAAAGGCTATTGCAATAGGTTCGGAGCAGGTTTGCAGGAAGTGCCGAACCTCCCATTCCGGAAATAGTCACGTTCTCAAATTCCCCTTCGACCTTAACATCTTTGGCAAGAGAGAGACCAACCTCAAACTGCCCTGGCGTCTCAAGTATTACTTGCCTCAAATTCGACTTGTCAACAGAATCAGCCATTTATTAAATATACCACGATTATTTAGCTAATGACTCAATAAGTGCTTTTATTTCGTCTCTTTTTGCTTCCATTACGTTCAATTCATATGCTTCGACATTAAGACGAAGCAGGGGTTCTGTGTTTGAAGTTCTGACTGAAAAACGCCAATCTGGATATGAAATAGCAACGCCATCCATTGTTTTAAGTTCTCCATCTTTATACTTTTGGGAAAGAGCATCAAGAATTTCAGCTGCGTTTGTTATTTTAAAATTAAATTCGCCCGATTCATAACTTTTTCTGTACTGTTCGATGATTTCTGAAAACGGCTTGCCTTCACGTGTTAGGACCTTAAGAATCATAAGAATTACAGGCATTTGCGATTCTGCATTTCCTGTTTCACGGAAGAAGTAGTGGGCAGATGATTCTCCTGCAAAAATACCTCCGGTTTTGTTCATGGCTTCCGTTATGTAAGCATGTCCCACCCGGGTAATCTCTACTTTTCCACCGGCCTCCTCAATTATCTTCTTTGGGGTAAACAAGTATCTAATATCAACATAGATCGTGTCTCTCGGATGATTGGCAAGAAGTTCGCTCGCAACAATTGATGTAATAATAGCTGGAGGAACGATGTTGCCTTTTTCATCAATAAAAAATAATCTATCTCCGTCTCCATCTGGAGCAAGACCCAGATCTGCGTTCTCGGAAATTACTCTTTTTTGTAAATCCACCAATGTTTCAGTTTGAAGAGGATCAGGTTGATGTGCGGGAAACGTGCCATCAAGCTCCCAGTTCATTCTAATTAATTCTTGAGGAACACGCTTGAATAGCGCTTCGATATATTGAGACCCCATGGCATTCGCCGGATCCGCGACTATTTTGAACGTTCCTATATTGGGACTGCCAATAATTTTTAAAGAATTCTCGACCTCGTCTTTGAGTATTCCGCTTTTTTTTACTATCGAACCACCGGGTGCCGGTTTTGGCAAGTCATTCTCAAGAACCATCTTTTTAACGTCATCCATTCCCGTAGGTTTTCCTATCTTAACCAATCCTCGATTACCTTTTTTCACAAATTTCACCCCGTTCCATTGCGGAGGATTATGAGAAGCCGTAATCTGCATTCCGCATTCATACCCGTAGTGCGAAACAGCAAAATAGAATGTGGGCGTTGAAACAACACCAATGTCTACTATATTTGCTCCGAGTGAAACAAGCGTATCTATAGCCGCTTTTGTAAGTGACGGTGATGAAACTCTCATATCGGTGCCGACAACTAAAGTCAGCTTATCGTTTTTGGGCTTCCCCTTTTTGAAGAATTTATAAATTGCCGAAACTATAGTTTTAATATTCTCCTCATTCAGTTCCTCTGGGTAAAGGCCACGGATATCATAGCCTTTAAAAATATGCGAAGGGATCATGATGTTAGGAATTAGTTTAATTCGGAGAGGAGTAGAATGTCAAGGTGAGATGCTAACGGCAAGGGAAGATTGCTGGTTTTCATTTTTTCATCAAGTTTGGCAAGTTCAAGAAATGCCTTTTTTAATTGATTTTCAGACCAAAGATTAGCCTGTTTTTTTAGTTTTGAAATTTGCCATGATTGCACTCGCTTAAATTCCGAAAACTCCGAATAGTTATTAGACTTTATAATCAAAAGTTGCCGAACTCTCCGAACAAGTCCATACAAAACCTGCTCCGGTTCAAAAGTTTTTAGAACTTCCGTAAGTAGTTCTAAGGTCTTTTTCGAATTTGGTTCAAAACTATCCAAAAATGCGTAGTAGAACTTTGGGAATAGAAAGTTAAAAATCTGAACTTTTTTTGGAAATTTCTTTTTGCTAAGGTCAATATCATCCCAAAGAATCACGTCCGTACTTTTGTCATTCTGAACTTGGTTCAGAATCTCCCAAACCCTTACCTCCGGCTTTAGTTTCGAGAAGTACTCCAAAACAACCACCTTTGAATCAGAAAACAAACTTCCTCCTAAAAGTGCCTCGTCAAGCTCCGCAATCGTAGCCTTTTTTCCGTCCAAACGAACAATATTTTCTTTTCCCGAAAGTAGTTCGCTTAGCTTATTTCTTGACGAAACAACATCCTCGCCTGAAATTATGTAAATCATACGTCAGTTCGTAAAGTTCTTAAGGTTTGTAAGGTTCATAAGGTAATTTTATGAACTTTAAAAACTTTATAAACCTTATAAACTATCACGTTTTGTACATTTTATATAACCGTTCGACTTCTTTATCCAATCTTCTACCTCGTCCTCTGTGTGGCAGAAGGCTTCCTGAAAAATTTTTAGGTATGTGCAATAGTTCATGAATTAAGACTTTTGTCTTATTATCTTCCGAGAGCTTATCGAACTTTTCGGACAAAACCTCGATTACGTATGCCGGCTGAACATTGAGGACCTCTTGGAAGATTTTTGGGAAAGCCCAAATCCTTGCATATGCCCGAGCCTTTGACCCATAAGTTCTGAATGCGTGTACTTGAGTAGGCCTTACATGGTCGAAAGACAAATGACGAACTAATTTGCGAAGTTCTTTCTGAATTTTACCATCCCTCTGCCACTTCATCCTACGAGTATACAGTATCGAGTATTGAGTATCCAGTTGTGTACACCTGGAGGGTGGATTAGCTTGACACCGGTTCTTTATACTAATTATTTTATTCCTAAAATCATTTTGAAATAATTTTTTAGGATTTTTGAATCAAATGAGAGCTCCGGGAGAAAACTCGCCGCAATAAAGTTGACTCTGGGCATTGCTTTCGGCTTAGCAACATTGGTTGCGATAATTTTCGAAGGATTTATAACAGGATCGCCCTTAGTTTTTGGCAACTGTTGGTATGAGAGTCCATAATTTGTAAATTTTCCGTTTTTAAGAAATGTAAACTTATCAAACGGGCCGCCATTGGATTCAAGGATAAAAGGTGTAACAGCTACTACACGTACATCCTGCTTCCAATTATTCATAGCAATTTTGAAATATTCCGAAACCACACCGTCAGAAAGAACATCAGCGTTCCAGCCGGTTTCTGTTATAAATACGGGCAAAGCTCTACCCGATAATCTTTCAACTAGATCTACTTCAAATTTATAAGTTGATGTTCCTTCAATTTTGCCTTGCGAAGGAGCCTGCGAAAAGTTCGGATTGGGATATGAATGGCTTGAGAACCCATCGATTTTTTTAAAAACATCGGGATTATGTTCATGCATTCTTCGGAGGTAAACTAAATTATCAAGGTATTTTTCGCCGTCATTTGGAGAAGCATTATCAAGGCCGCCTGCAATTATGAAAAAATCCTGATTCCGAGCTTTGAACGCGTCTACTGCATAGGATACAAAATCTGCGTATTCTGATGGTGCGGGTGGCTCTCCTCCCCATTCATCAAATCGATTTACTTCATTAAATAAAAGAACATAGCGGTTTTTTGTCGGCCAGGAAACAGAATTTAAAAAGTTTGCGAAATCTACAATATCAAAATCATTTGGTTTTCTCCATACGCTCGTGTTTTTGTAAAAAGGCTCGGTGGCTACGCGAATTATCGGAATGACATGGTGGCGCCGAGACTCATCCATGAATTTCTGCCATTTTTCAAGATCTCGATCCCCATACTGAATCGGAATGGTTACATATCCCCAATCTCCCCCCGAGGAATTTACAAGCTCTGCAGCTTTTGGAATTTCGTATGTAAACAATATGTGAATTCCAGAGATGTTATTAGATCGAGTTGAAGAATCATAGATCGCATCAGATTGTCGGGCTAAAATAAAAAACGTAAAGACCAAGACAATAGAAACGATAATTTTCATAAGATCAAAGGGTCTATATTTTATCACACCCTTGATACTATCGACTGGTCCACGATCCCAGTGGTATAATATTCTTCTTATGTGCGGAATTTTCGCATACATCGGAAACAAACAGGATGCTGCCAATATTGTCCTTGAAGGGCTAAAACGCCTTGAATACCGCGGTTACGATTCTTGGGGCATAGCAATAAAACATGGTGGGAAAATAGATGTAGATAAACATGTTGGGAAAATAGGTGGGGCAATAACCAACCTTACCAAAAGTAATATTGGGATAGGCCATACACGTTGGGCTACTCACGGAGGAGTCACCGTTGAAAACGCACACCCACATCTTGACTGCACAAAACAAATCGCAGTTCTTCATAATGGAATAATTGAAAACTATGCAGAGCTTAAGGAAGAATTAATCAGAAAAGGACATAAATTTAGTTCCGAAACAGACACAGAAATAATGGCCCATTTAATCGAAGATAACTTAAAGAGAAGTGGTTTTGCAACCGCTGTTCGAGATTCATTCAGTATACTCAAAGGGATGAACGCTATGCTAATTATGAATTCAGCCTCATCTGAAATTATCGCCGTAAAGAATGGCTCCCCTCTTGTTATAGGCATAGGAAAAGACGGAATTTTTGCAGCTTCTGACGCTGCAGGAATTCTCAAGCATACGAATAGAGTGCTATTCCTTGAAGATAATCACATGGCTATTCTTGGCAAAAACCTCAAGCTTTTGAAGCTCCCAAAAGGGATAGATGTTAAACCCAAACTTACAACCTTATCTTGGAAATTTGAAGAAACGGAGAAAGGGAAATACAAGCACTTTTTCATAAAGGAGATTCACGAAGAACCAAGAGTAATCGAAAACATTGCCCTAAATGGTGTTGCTAATATAAAAAAACTGGCCGAATTGATTGACAAGGCTTTTGGAACATTCCTTATAGCATGTGGTTCGGCATCTTACTCTGCAATTGGGGCAACATATTTATTTTCAAAGATTGCAAAAAAACACGTAAATTTTGCCATTGGATCAGAATTTAAATATATAGAGGATTTTATAACCAACAAAACCCTAGTTATTCCAATATCTCAGAGCGGCGAATCAATAGATGTAATAGAACCCATAATGCGCGTAAAGACCCAAAAAGGGGCGTATATCGCAGGAATAGTAAACGTGTTGGGTTCAACCCTCTACAGAATCTCGGATTTTAAAATACTGCTTGAATCAGGACCTGAAAAGGCGGTTGTTGCTACAAAAAGTTTTATTGCAATGCTCGCAGTTTTAATTCTAACAGCATATACTCTCGCAGGAAAACAAGATAAGGGAAGAACTTTACTTAAAAAGGCGTCAAAAAACGTAGCGCAAATTTTATCCGATGTTTATGTTGCAAAAATAAAATTCTTGGCCCGAAAACTTTCAAAGAGCGAGCATATTTATATTATTGGAAGAGGATTGTCATACACAGCAGCGCTTGAGGCAACTTTAAAAGTCAAGGAAGCAACGTATATACATGCAGAGGCATTTCCTGGTGGAGAACTCAAGCATGGCGTCATAGCACTTATTGAAAAAGGTACTCCTTGTATCGTATTTGCTTCAAATGACGAAACTTACTACGACATCCTCTCAAATGCACAAGAAATAAAAGCTCGAGGAGGATACATTATAGGAGTAGGACCCAAAAACAGCGAGACCTTTGACGATTTTCTTGAAACAGACGATATTGAGGAAGCAACGTTACTCCCCCAAGTAACTGTCTCGCACCTACTTGGATATTATCTTTCGCTCGCACGTGGCAATAAGGATCCTGATAAACCTCGAAACCTTGCAAAATCCGTTACCGTAAAATAACAATTGACAACTAACTACTGACAACTGACAATTAAGGGATGCACGTTGAAAAAATCCTGAAGTTTGTTCGATCGAATCTTAATATTATTATCCCCCTACTTCTTTTAATCCCGATCTACGCAATCCTTTACAAAATTTATATTCCGCGCGTGAATGCCTTTGGGTGCTTTGACGACTGCAATAATTTTATGGGTGGATATTTTTTACTTCAAGGAAAAGCTATGTTTTCAGAATTCTTTTTCAACCACCAGCCCTTTGCTGGGTTTATAAGCTATTTCATCCAGGCGGTTACCCATCCACAGAATGTGTTCGAATTAATCTTGCGACATAGACAATTCGTCCTCGTATTTTCTCTAATCATGAACGCAATTCTCATTTGGCGATTCAGACTTCCAGCCTTCCTATTTATTTTGCTTTACGAACCAGCCAAGTTTTACCTATTCGGAGATAGATTTCTGGCTGAAGGAATAATCGTCTATCCCCTAGCCTACCTCACCGGCCTCGCACTTCTGAAAATTTCCAGCCAAAAGCCAACAGCCAACAGCCAAACGCTATTAACTATTGACTATTATCTAGTATCTATCGCTGCCTGGTTCGTCATCTTCATGCGAGAGCCGTACGTACCCCTAGCTCTAGTATTATTTGCAATTATCTTTTTTGAAAACAAGTTAAGGAAAATTCGAATTATTCCCATCCTGTTGTTCGCCACGCTTTCTATAATTACACTACTATCCTTTAACCTGTCCGAGTACTTCTTTAATGTTGTAACTGTGAACTATACAGCTGTTTTACCTTCAGATGTTAAGGCTGATATGCTTGGTAACCGTTTTACTCAAGCATTGTTCTACCCTGTCTATGTATTCTTTTACGGAAATTCAAACATACTTCGGAATCTCCTGATTTTAATAGATATTGTATTTCTGGCTAACTTGTTCGTATTGTTTAAAAAAAGAGTTTATCGAACAATAATTGCGATATTGATAGTTTTGGGGCTTGCAAATATTAGAGTCGTTTTGCCGGGCTCAATGTTTTATGAGGCTTTCCATCTGCTGGTTTGGTTTGCACTCTTTGTCTTCATAACATCTATGCTAGTCTTTTGGAATTTCATTCAAAAAAAACTATTCTACGCTTCAATTTTAATACTTTCTTTCGCCCTTTTATCCTTTGTCTCCTCGCGTTCATATTTTGCCCATGAACCATTTGACCAACACAAAGAGCTTCTGACAAACTATGGCGAAGTGATGCAAATTGGAGAGGTTGCCCGCAAATTATCCGGTCCGGGCGATACTCTTTTTCTTGACGGCTCTGACGATCTTATCTACTGGCAAGCTAAAATTCCTTCTTCATATAAATACTCTTGGTATACATCTGCAATGCCACACTTTAAAAAGTATGCTGACGCAAGGATTGAAATGTTCAAGATAAACCCGCCTACGTTTTATAAGGAGTTTGGATCATGTCCTAAAAAATCGGACATTGGAGAATTGTATCGCTTACCCGATTTTGTAAAAAACAAATACGTTCAATTGTATAATCTTGAAAATCCTTCTTGTTTATTTGTCAGGAAAGATAAAGTCGACCAAATATCGGATGCGCAGTGGAAAAAAGCGGCAGAATCTTTATATCGTTTACCCCGCACCACAATACCATGACCATAAAGTCGTGGATGCGGGGTTTACCAAATGAGGAGAATTAAATTTACTAAAGAGGGATTCGATCAACTTAAAATTGAATACGAAAAACTCAAAGTTGGCCGGCCGGAAGCAGTCAAAGAACTCTCAAGAGCGAGAGAGTTAGGAGATCTATCGGAAAATAGTCTTTATCACGCCGCAAAAGCAAGACTCAGATCAATCGATATCCAATTAAGGAGACTTTCGAACCAAATTAAACTTGCGCAAGTTGTGCCTTCCAAAAAAGTCCTGGTTGAACAAAATGGGCAACAAATCGAATACCAAATTGTGGGCGATTTTGAAGCAGACCCTTCACAAAATAAAATTTCTGCAAACTCTCCAATTGGCAGTTCGCTCCTTGGCAAAAAAGAAGGGGACATAGTCGAAATCCAAACCCCCAAAGGCAAACTCAAGCTCAAAGTTCTCAAGTCCGATTAATTCGGAGTCGAAATGCTATAATTTGACAACGTGAAAAAGAGTTTTTATTATTCATGGGTGGGAGGGTTCTCCGACTGGAAGCTGGTTTCCCTGGCTTAAAGAAAAACTCGAACAAAAAGGGTTCGAAGTTATTGTGCCCTCCATGCCAAACCCTGATACTCCGAATCTTGACAAATGGCTATCAAAACTGAAAGAAGCGATTGTCGATCCTGATGAAAATACCTATCTTGTTGGTCATAGTCTTGGTTGTATAGCGATATTAAGATTTCTCGAATCACTCGACGAAGATCAAAAAATTGGCGGGGTAATATTTGTCGCCGGATTTGGGCACGATCTTGAATATGAAGGATATAAAGGCGAGCTGAGCTCATTCTTTGCCAGTCCAACTGATTGGAACAAGATCAAAACGAAAGCGAACAAATTCGTGATTATTCATTCGGAGGACGATCCTTGGGTACCTATTGAGCACAGTAAAATTTACGAAGAGAAACTTGGAGCTGAATCGATTATCCTAAACGGTTATGGACATTTTACCGACGGTGATGGAGTAACAGAACTTCCAATCGTCCTTTCAAAACTCCTCGAAATAGCAAAATGAAACATCTTTTTTTTGCGATTGCATCTCCAATTTTATCCTCGGTATTAACAATATTCAAAACTCGTGCAATTAAACTTTTGGATGTTCCAACATTTCTATTTTTTAATGCTTTGTTTGGATTCCTGACGCTTTTAGCTTTTTTAGGTTTAAAAAAAGAGAAATTAGACTTTGATAAAATTAAGGATAATAAAAAGGAACTATTCTCTCTTATTTCGACTCGATACATAATCGCCGATATCATACTGGTTTTAGGGCTAAGTCAGACGGAAGCAATTAAGGCTATCTTTTTTACAAAGGCCGAACCTTATTTTGTACTTTTTTGGCATTGGTTAATAAATAAAGAAAAGGTAAAGCCGGCACATTTATTACTACTTGCTATCCATATCTTCGGAGCAATTTTGCTCTCAACCGGAGGAATATTTACAGGAGTCGGCGCACCTCAAATCGGAGACTTTGCAATAATTCTTGCGATGGGATTTTATTCCTATTCTTATTTTCCGGCTTCAAGACTAGTTAAAACCATTGGCCCTCAAATTTCAAATATGCTCGGTCTTTTAGTAGCGGGTATTTTCTTTTTGCCTGTCTTTTTTATATTTTCAGGAAGTCATGTGTTCAGATTTTCAGAAGGTTGGTTATATTTAATACTTCAGGCAGTGCTTTTAACTTCTGTCAGCTTGACCCTCTGGTTTGCATCTCTAAAAAGCGTAAAAGAGTGGATAGTATCATCGTTACGAGCGGTAGGACCTCTTGTCGGAGCACCTTTTGCCTTTTTCTTTTTTGGCGAAACTCTAAGTCCGGTACAAATAGTTGGCGCAGGAATAGTGCTTACAACCTCTTTCTTAATTGCCCGCGAACACCTCAAAACAAATAGAAACAGATAGGATTCCTTGATGTTTGAGCGCCATTTTAATATAATTTGAGCACGGCGCCTTCGTCTAGCGGTCCAGGACACAGGGCTTTCATCCCTGTAATCACGGGTTCGAATCCCGTAGGCGTCACAATCTTATTGTTTATTCTGGCCTCAAATTCTGTTATAATTCCTTGCATGTCCAAAGTAGAATCCAGATATACACCCTTACCACAGGCTTCTTCTCCTTTGGTAAAATTTGAATTAAATTTACCACCTTACATTGACCAAAATCAAATAGGAGTAAATTTAAAGGCTATTCATAGTCTGTGCAGGTTGGGAGGAATAGAGCATTTAAGAATAATTAGCAATACGAAGGGTGATACATCAACTGAAATTCCACAGACTGCAGGATACGATTCGCAAGGATCTGCTTATGGGTCAAGTAAAATTTCGAGGAACATAGTATCCCCCCAAGATTCAAGCTTTGGTCCTTCGTGGTACGGACCGATTCACGCCGCAGACTGGATAGGCGCAACAATTGATGTAAATATTAACGAAGTTATTTTCCGAATGAACAACGATAAGAGATGGAAAAACAAAGGGATAAGGTCACTTGAATCTTGGTCACATTTCCTGAATCAAGCGATGAAACAGGAAGTTTCGACTATAGGGACTAAAAATTTAATGTCTGGATTGCGTACTAACGATGGTGTAGCTATGATTATAATTGATGGATTAACAACCGCAACAGGATTTGGTTTCCCATTTCCTCAATTTTTAGGATTAAGCCCTCTAGAAAGTGGTCCAATGATAGTAATGGCAGGAAACGCGTTTGCGAATATGGTTACGTGGAGGTTCTATGAACTTAACCAAAATAGATGGTCTAATGTAGAAAGCAACAGGTATAGACTTTCTCTTTTTTATGGAATCCAACCAGATAGAGCATTAGCACTGCAGCTTCTTGCAAAAACATCCACTTTAGTAAAATCATTAGAGATGCAAACAAAATAGTTTCCAATCCTTAGTGGTAATTGTAGGCGATACCTATCCCATGGTTAGGATTAAGAATTAGAAGCTGGTTCCAATTCTGACTAACATGGGTCACAATAAACCTATAGTTTGACATTTTCCCCGTTTCTTAATATAATTCTTCGCATGGTAGAAAACAAAGAAGGAGGATACGTACGTCCATTTGATATAAACACATCTGGAATTCCTGGTACCCTCAAGGAATGGAGGAATATAAGGGATAAAGAGCAATATACTCTCGCGGAATTAGAAGCTGAGGGTACGTCATCTCTTCGGTATTTTATGTTTGCTACAAAAGCATACAGCATGTCGGGTAGGACTTTTGAAAGAGGGGCAATAGTTTATCTTACTACCGCAATATTTACAACGAAACTGATAGGTAGGTTAGGTCTTGAGTTGGATGAAATTGAAGAGACAGATATTGAAAAAGTGGTTCACGTAATAGACCGGTTAGATGACAGCGATTGGGACAACCCTATTTTAAGAGAAGCCTTTAATATTGCAGGAATGCAGAAACCTGCTAATTTTTACGATGCTGTCGTAGACATATTACCTAAGCTATCTCCTAACATCAATGCAGCTATGCTGGAAATTGAAAAGAGACTTGGGTCTGACCGTATCCACACCTCCACCTTCCTAGAAGGTTATGTCGATGCATGGTTTTTACTTCTCCTCAAATATTTACAAAGATATTCGGGAGATCCCCACTCGAAATAATAATATCTCTAGGCTCACAATCTTTTAAGGAGCTTGGTCAGGATTTCTTTGGCGGCGTCGCGGCCTCCAAGACCAAATGCAAGACCTGCGGCAAGCGCAACTGATGCCACAACCCCCGCAAACAATATTCTTATTAAATCGCTTGCGATTCCCAATTGATTTAGGGCTATTAATACGGCAAAAATTATTACCGAATATTGTCCAACCACCGCAATTGTCCTTGCCGATTCTCCCGAGACTCCTTGCACTGATGCCAAAAGCAGGTCGTGAACCAATCTTCCTACAACAAATCCAACCAAAAGCAACAATACCGAAACCAGAACGCTTGGTAGATAAGCCAAGAGATTATTAAGGATGACAACAAATTGACCCAACCCCCAAATATCTGCCGTTGGTACAAGAAACAAAATAATAACAAACCAACGTGCAAGTTCAGCCAAGAATCCTGTCCATGAAACACCCTCTCTTCCCCGAGTCTCAGGCACGCCGTATCTTTCAAGCAATTGTTCAAGCTTTACAAATTTAAAAAGCTGAACCAACACCTGCTTGACAAATGAAGCAATAATTAAGCCTATGAGCAAAACAATGAGACCTGTTAGAAAACGCGGGATGAATTGGGCAACTGAGGTTAATGTATTATTAAGTGTAACTGTTAAAACTTGGTTTACACTCTCAAACTGCAAATTTTATCACCACCCTCCGGGCCAGAGGCCCTCCGGGTCAGAGACCTTTCTTAGGGCCGGCGGCCATATCTACCACTAGGCTATCACAGAACAGATTGATTTGTCAACCCCGATTCAATCGGGGTCAAGGAGTTTTACGACGAAGACCCTGAGCTTGTCGAACGGGTCAACCCTTTTTTGGATTCGACCCTAAACTATTTGTGAACGTTCACAAAGAGAGAAATCGTGGATTTTGAGGGCGGGTTTTTCGCGGCACCCCCAAATGCCGCGAGGATTTTGAAGCTATTTTTATACTCAACAGACAGGCGGCGGAAAAGAATAGAGAAAAACGCAAAAATTTTGTAAAGTCAAACTGCCAATGAAATATATAGCATATTGTAGAAAATCAACGGATGAAAAAGACAAACAAGTCTTGTCAATTGAAGCTCAGATTGCCGAATTAAAAGAATTTGCAAGGCGTGAGAATTTAGAACTTGTTGACTTCATAACAGAAGCTAAAACTGCAAAGTCCCCAGGACGTGAACAATTTAAACTTATATTGGAAAGAATTGAAAAAGGTGAGGCTCAAGGTATAGTTTCATGGCACCCCGACCGCTTGGCCCGTAATTCAATTGACGGTGGCAAAATCATCTATTTACTAGACACGGGAAAACTCCTTGATTTAAAGTTCCCCTCTTTCTGGTTTGAAAACACTCCACAGGGAAAATTCATGCTTTCAATCGCCTTTGGACAATCCAAATACTACGTTGACAACTTAAGTGAGAATGTAAAGCGTGGGAATCGCCAGAAACTTCGTCGAGGGGAATTACCCGGTAAAGCGCCTTACGGGTATATTAACAACAGACAGACAAGAAGTATTGACATAGATCCCGAAACTTCAAGGACTATAAGACGAGCTTTTGAGTTTTTTGCAGAAGGAGGCCATTCTTTTACAGAGGTCTCACTATTTATGGCAAAATTTGCCCTGACACGCGCAAATGGACGCCCTTTGCACCTTAATCAGATAAGAAGGACATTTACCAATAAGTTCTACGTTGGAATCATAAAATACGCGGGTGAATATTACGTAGGTACTCACAAGACTTTTATTTCAAAAGAGTTGTTTGCACGGGTAGCAAGGGAAATTTCAAGAATTGAAAAGCCAAGACAGAAGGGTCATAACTTTGCTTTAACTGGAATTGCCCGTTGTGGTGAGTGCCAAGCAGCGATAACTGCCGAGCAACACATTAAGAAATACCAAAATGGCACGTCTCAAACCTTTATTTATTACCGTTGTACCAAAAAACCTAATCCTTGCACTCAAAAGTATGTTCCGGAGGAAAATTTCGCAGAACAACTCAAAAAGATTGTTTGGGATTGCGCCCTTCATAAGGATTATGAGGAGATCTTTGAAAAATGGGCAGAGGTAGAGCTTGAAAAAGAAAGAACTAACTCGGAAGAAATTCTAAATCTTGCAGAGGAAAAGTTAGCCCAGTCAGATGAGAAACTGAATAAGCTGCTGGACGCATATTTGGAGGGGGTTATCGATAGTGATATTTACAAGACGAAGAAGAATGAATTGTTCGAAGAAAAGTTAAAGATTCAGGAGGAAATTTCAAAAATTAAACGGATGGGTTCGAGTTGGCTCGAACCTATGAGAGAAATCATGCAAAGCTCGATAGCATGCTTTAAAACCGCGCGCGCGAAAAATAATTATGATGAATTAAAATTCATCTCAAAAACAGTCGGCTCGAACTATTCTTTACTTGACCGCCGCCTGTCTGTTGAGTATAAAAATAGCTTCAAAATCCTCGCGGCATTTGGGGGTGCCGCAAAAAATCCGCCCTCAAAATCCACGATTTCTCTCTTTGTGAGCCGCCAGGGACTCGAACCCTGAACCCAGAGCTTAAAAGGCTCTTGCTCTGCCAATTGAGCTAGCGGCCCGTATGAATATATTTTATCAAAAAATGGAGCTTACTTCCTTGCTTGTTTTGTGGATCTTGCTTGCTTTGTGGATTTCCTTGCCCTTTTGGATTTTTTGGGAGCAACGGATTGACCCTTGATAAGACTCCTCACTTGTTCGATTACCTCAATTTTTGTTATTGTTGGAAGAGCAGTTGGAAAAATTTTGTCCACATCTACTCCTTCAAGGTTTTGGCGAACCGTGATTGTCTGGTTAGTTCCAATTCCTCGAACCTTAAGAAGTTTTCCCGCGAACGGAACATTTCTTTCGCGCTTTCCTTCCGTTAATCTCTGGAAAACGCGAATCTTTTGTCCTTCCCGCAGTTGTGGCAATTCGATCATAAAGGAGTATTATAGCAAAGATATCACGGGTATCACAAGTACCACGGATATCAAAGGGTTAGAAAATAGTTATTAGAAAATAGAAATTAGTAATAGAAAATGGAGGATAGAAAATAGTTGAATATAATTTGGTCCAATTTCCAATGTCTAATTTCCATTACTATTTTCTAATCTCCCATAACCAATATCTTATTTATCGGAAGCGGCTTTCAGGAATTCTATGAAAAATGGATGCGGCTTTAGTGGTTTACTCTTATATTCCGGATGTCCTTGAGTTCCAAGATAAAATGGATGGATATCTTTTGGAAGCTCAATAATTTCCACAAGATTCTCCTTTACCGACCGCGCGCTTATAATCAGTCCTTTTGATTCAAAGTCTTTTGCAAATTTGTTATTAAATTCGTATCTATGTCTATGTCTTTCAGAAGTCAAACCTGAACTTTTGTTAATATTGCCAAACTTTTTATAAAAATCAAATGTGCGCGTTCCTTTTTTAACAATCGCGTCCCACGATCCAAGCCTCATTGTGCCGCCATATGCGCGCCTTGCAAGCATTTCTTTTTGTGCAGGAATTATATGGATCACGGGATAGTGTGTTTTTGGTGCGTTTTCTGTGGAGCTTGCACCTTCCCATCCCAAAATATCTCGAGCAAATCCAACGACCGCAAGCTGCATACCATAGCAAAGCCCAAGATACGGAATCATATGCTCGCGAGCATATGATGCCGCTTGAATCATGCCCTCTGCTCCGCGAGGACCCCAACCGATAGGTACTATAATGCCATCAGGTTTGCCTATTAACTTATCTACTCCCTCGCGCTCAACCTTTTCTGCATCGATCCAGCGGGTTTTAAGCTCGAGATTGTTAAACCATGAAGCGTGTTCCAGGGCATCAAAGAGCGCCGCATATGAGTCTCTAATTTGGTAGTCACCTGTTCCAAAATATTTTCCGACAATTGCAATCTCAATGCTTTTGGGCTTTTTCGATTTTATTTCCTTAATAAGGTTTTCCCAATCGGAAAGCGCGGGTTTTCGAACAGGGAGTCCCAACCTTTCTTGGATTTTACTGTCTAATGTTTGCTGGTGAAGAATTAGGGGAACCTCATAAACAGTCTTGACATCAGGATTTGAAATAATTGCATCTCCGCTCATGTTACAAAACAGCGCGAATCTGTCCCGTCTTCTCTGATCAAGATATTTTTCTGACCGCGCGATTATAAAGTCCGGTTGAATTCCCATTGAATTAAGGGTTCGAACAGAAAGCTGAGTTGGTTTGGTTTTTGGTTCTCCCAAATGCGGCGGTGTTGGAACATAGGACACATGAATGTGGATTACGTCTCCGGGATTTTTGAGAGTTAAAATCCTTGAAGCTTCATAATAGAAGACGTTTTGATATTCACCGGCAGTACCTCCAAGTTCAACTAGCACTATATCTGCATCTTTTTTCTCGCCCAAGCGGACGATTCTTGATATTATTTCATCTGTTATATGCGGAATTGCTTCGACATCTTCACCGTTGTATTCGAATCTCCTCTCTCGCTCAATTACCGCCTGATAAATTCCCCCCATTGTTACAAAATTGTCGCGCCCCATGTCTTCCCCCAGAAACTTTTCGTATGATCCAACATCCATGTCCGCTTCCGTACCATCCTCACATAAAAATGGGTCGCCGTGTTCAATTGGGTTGATAGTTCCAGCGTCCAAGTTTAGATAATTTTCGAATTTAATCGGAGCTACTTTGTAACCTGAAAGTTTTAATAGAAGCGCAATCGATGCTGAGGTTATCCCTTTTCCGATGCCTGAAATGACTCCTCCGGAGACAAAAATGTATTTGGTTCTTTTTTTATTCGAATTTAGACGGGGCACGATTTATATTATCAAAAAGGTCCAAACGAGTCAACAAGAAGATTACTCAACGGGGGAAAGAAGAAAAAAGTGAGCAAAAACAAGCTGACCTTTAAAGGATATTGTTTCAATACCTACCTTAACAGGGATTTCTCTGAAATTTATTCCTGTAAGTTCATAGCGGTATTGCCAATAACCGTCTGGTTTAGGGAGACAATAACGATCAAGGCGTGTCGCATCTTTTAATTCAGACAGTTTCCCCTTGAGATAGTCGGTTACCATTTTTTTACTTATGCGAAGCCTTCGTAATTCTTCTTGAGAAATAGTTCCCCCTGCATACAACCTAGTAAAAATCTCCCCGTCCCGCGTTCTGACTAATTCTTGTCCTCCACCAAGACGGTCTGCGGCCCATTCATCATGATAAGTGCCCTCTTCAAGCTCAACATGGGAAGTTTCCACTTTAAAACCACCCCGATCAACCCCTTTTCGTACCGACCCGCCGGCATATCCAATAGCTAATCCACCGCTAAGTAACCTTTGCGCTTCTCTCATGTTCGGAATTATAGCATATGTGAGCGGGGTACGAGAATCGAACTCGCTTCTCTACCTTGGGAAGGTAGCATACTACCGGTGTACTAACCCCGCACAGCTAGCGGGATTATTTTATCTTTTCCAAATCTCAAACGCAATTAACAACAGGCGCGAACCAAGTACACCTGGAGGGTGGATTAGCTTGACACCTACTCTTCTATAACTCTATGAGCTCTTCTAGCGGGGTAGCTTGAGTTGGTTTCCCTGATGTATTAGGTCCGGATTTGTAAGACTATTTGCCTTAGCAACATCTACCCATTTATATCCGTCGCCATACGCACGAACCGCAATATCCCAGAGATTATCATCTTCAACAACCTTATAAGTGTTTCCTGTTATCTTCGTTCCCGCAGTTAGCTCTCCTTTTGGTTCTGCCACAGCGATTTCAGGAAGATTCAGCTTCATGCCTTTTTCAATTACGTCGGGATTCGTGATATTATTTGCTTTTGCGATCTCAGTCCATTTGTATCCGTCCTTATATTCCCTCTCCGCAATCGTCCACAAGTTGTCTCCTTCTTTTACTTCATAGACTCTTTCTGCTGTTGTTTCTCCTGCCTCAGGTGTTATCCCTACCTGTCTTTGTTGAATCGCGCGAATTCCGAAAAACAGAATTAGAAATATAATTACTACGGTCAGGGCGCCATAAATTAAACTTGCGTAAGATTTTGGAGCAGGAAGATTAAGTCCAGTTATTCCTTTTGCCATTCTTTTCTCCTTTCCAGGCAGGGGTAAAAAATGTGTGACAAAAATATATATGAATTCTTTGGGGTTTGTCAATACTCAAATGCGGGCGGGCCACGTTAAACGTGGCGGGAGCGACGGGACTCGAACCCGCGGCCTTCTCCGTGACAGGGAGACGCTCTAACCAAACTGAGCTACGCCCCCACAAATGCGACATGTAATTATCCCAGATTATTGAACTTGAGTCAATCGTCTGATAATATCAAACTATGACAAATCAGGATATTGCAATGATTCTTCGAAATGCTGCCGCAGCATATACCATAATTGATGAAAAAAAACATCTTTTTCAGATTGTTGCATATCAAAAAGCATACGACAGCCTCATTCATCTTCCAATTGAAGTTGAGGATGCGTTGAGCGAAGGACAAAAGATACCGGGAATAGGCCCGTCAATTGAGAGCCATATTAAAGATCTCATCAAAACAGGGAGGTCAAAGCATTTTGATAGCATATTAAAACACGTGCCGGCAAGCGTTTTCCCCTTACTTGATGTTACTACTATCGGGCCTAAGAAGGCATATAAACTTGTAACTGCGCTGAAACTCAAGGATCCCGAAACCGTAATCGACGATTTGATAAAGGCCTGTCAGGGTAACAAAATTGCAACTATAGCAACTTTCGGAGCAAAATCACAAGAAGATATCTTAAGAGCTCTTGAAGAATATAAACTTGGAAAGACAAAGCTAAACAGGATGGCTCTTCCTTATGCATTTGAGCTTGCCAAAAAAGTTGAGGAGTATCTAAAAAAAGGTCCCGACGTGATAAAGGTTTTTCCACTTGGAAGTCTTCGGCGAATGCGGGACACTGTCGGCGATATTGATTTTGCCATTGCAACTAATACCCCAGAGAAAGTAATTGATTATTTTGTTAAATACCCCGGAATTGAAAGAGTAATAGAAAAAGGGCCAACATCCTCATCTATGTTGGTCTCGGGGGGAAGGCAAGTTGATCTTCTTGTTCAGGACGAAAACAGTTTTGGAGCGCTTCTCCAGCACTTTACGGGTTCAAAATACCACAACGTTGCCCTTCGAGAGTACGCTCTAAAAAAGGGGTATTCATTGTCTGAAAAAGGGGCAAAACTTCTAAAGGAAAGGGGTCAGCCAATGAAAGCCTTCAGAACCGAGGAGGAGTTTTATAAATTTTTGGGCATGGACTGGGTTCCACCTGAGATGAGAGAGAACAGGGGAGAAGTCGAAGCTGCTCTAAAACATAATTTGCCAAAACTTATCGAATTAAAAGATGTCAAGGGCGATCTTCATATACACTCAAGTTTTCCGATTGAGCCGAGTCACGACATGGGAAATGATTCTATGGAAGATATGTTAAAACGAGCCGCTGAACTTGGATATGAATATCTTGGATTTTCAGAGCATAACCCCAGCACCTCAAATCACACAAAAAGTCAAGTCTATTCAATACTGGCAAGACGAAAAGATAAAATCGAACAAATTCGCAAGAGTATAAAAAATGTTCATGTAATTAATTTACTCGAAGTTGATATATTACCCTATGGTGACCTAGCAATTGATGATAAAGCTTTCGAATATATTGATGCTGCAATTGTGTCAATCCATAGCGTGTTCAAGACTCCTAAGAAAGAAATGACCACGCGTGTGTTAAACGGACTTTCACATCCTAAGGCGCGTATTTTTGCACATCCAAGCGGGAGGCTTATAAACCAAAGGGAAGGATATGAGTTAGACTATGATAGGATTTTTGAATATTGTATTAAAAATAACAAGGCGATTGAAATAAACGCCTGGCCCACCCGGCTTGATCTAACCGACCAGTTGGTTTTTGAGGCAAGAAAACTAGGTGTGAAATTCGTCATTAATACTGATGCGCATGCTACATTTCAAATGGATAATATGTTTTATGGTGTTTCTGTCGCTCGCCGCGGATGGTGCGAGCCAAAAGATATATTAAATACTTTACCCTACGAAGAATTCTATAAATGGCTCACCAGTTAATAGGGTACCACGTGTACCACAAAAGTTGACTTTCAGTCAGCTTTTGTGGGAGAATATTAATATGAATCTAACTTTGGTTATTGGAATTATCGTTCTTCTAGTAATAATTTACCTCTGGTTTACCTATAATTCTCTCGTAGTCTTGCGCGAAAGAATCAAAGAAGCGCTTTCTCAAATTGATGTTCAATTAAAAAGACGAGCAGATCTTATTCCTAACTTGATCGAAACTGTTAAAGGTTATGCAAAGCATGAAAAAGAAGTGTTCGAAAAAGTAACCCAAGCACGAGCAAATATGCTAAAAGCGCAAACGCCACAGCAAAAAGCAGAAGCAGACAACATGATGGAAAAGGCTTTAAAATCGATTTTTGCAGTCGCAGAAGCCTATCCGGACCTGAAAGCAAGCGAGAATTTTCTCAATCTTCAGGAGGAATTAACGGACACGGAAAACAAAATTTCATATTCAAGACAGTTTTACAATTCGAATGTACTTGCCTTTAATTCATCTATTAAAACATTTCCTACTATATTAATTGCAAATCAGTTAGGCTTTAAGCCCGCAGAGTTCTTCGAAACAGAAGAAGAAAGCAAAAAGGAAGTTAAGGTCAAGTTTTAGCCTCAAGTCTATGGTATAATAAATGCCATGGCAACCACCATCTATAGCCAAATTTCTTCAAACAAAATTAAAACTTGGATTATAATGATTCTTTTCGTCCTGTTTTTCTTCATGGCTTCTTACATTTTAGGCAGGGCTCTTGGTTACGGCCTATCATTCGCCGGAATAATGCTCATAATTTCGGGCTTAATTTCATTTATGTCATATTACAATTCGGATAAAATCGTTCTCTCGATGTCGGGTGCAAAACCCGCCGATAAAAAGAATTTCCGAGAACTTTATACGACTGTCGAAAATCTTTCAATTGCCTCGGGGCTCCCTATGCCAAGGGTTTATGTGATAGATGATTCTTCTCCAAACGCGTTTGCTACCGGACGTAATCCAAAACATGCCGCCATTGCTGCAACAACAGGACTACTCAAGAAATTAAAAGACGCTGAACTTGAGGGTGTAATAGCGCATGAACTCTCGCATGTTAAAAACTACGATACAAGGCTTATGGGCGTAGTAGCAATACTTGTTGGGTCAATTGCGATCTTAGCCGACGTATTTATGAGATCTCTGTGGCTCGGAGGGAGAAATCGTGACAATCGATCAGGCGGACAAATTTTTCTTATTATCGGGATTATAGCTGCAATAGTTGCTCCCATTGCTGCAATATTGATTCAGCTTGCGGTATCCCGAAGACGTGAATATCTAGCGGACGCAGATGGGGCATTACTAACTCGTTATCCTGACGGACTTGCGGATGCACTTGGGAAAATCGCAGCGGATAGAACTCCACTGAAACACGCCCACACCGGCACCGCACATTTATATATCGAGAGTCCCTATAAATCAGATACTAAAGTAGCTCACGGAAACTGGTTTGTTAATCTTTTTTCAACCCACCCACCGGTCGACGACCGCATCCGAATCCTGAGAGCTATGTAATATGCTTGTCGTCCTGAACTTGCTTCAGGACCTCCATTGAGATTCTGAAATAAATTCAGAATGACGCTATAATATGTCCTACATGAATATTTTTCTTATCCTCCTTGGTAAGGTCGTTTTCTTTCTATCCCGAACATTAAGTCTAGGTTCGGGGTCTACGTGGCCGGGGCACATAGTAATGGAGATAAAGCCGAAATTTGTTCGGCAAATTTTGAAAAGTAATCCGAATCTTAAGGTTGTTTTGGTCGCGGGAACCAATGGAAAAACTACTATGTCTTTGATGCTTCAGAAAATTCTTGAGCAGGGTGGAATTCGCGTGTTTCGAAATGAGGCTGGCGCTAATCTTTTGAATGGAATAGCCTCAAGTATAATAAGAAATACAAATTTAACCGGACGGTTAAGTTTTGATGTGGCAATTTTTGAGGTTGATGAAAGAAACGTTGCGCTCGCATTACAAGAAATGTCAGTTGTCAGTGGTCAGCCCGCCCCGCTTCGCGGAGCGAGGCCGGGGTTGTCAGTTGTATTACTTAATATTTTCCGCGACCAACTTGACCGCTATGGAGAAGTTAATAAAGTTCTTTCCGATTGGGAAGAAGCTTTGTCGAGCGTTGATTCGAATACGCTATTGTTCACGAATGGGGATGATCCTGCTCTATCATTATTAACTCAAAACACAAAACTAAAAACTTATTACTTTGGGATCGATGAAAAACTCATGATCAAAGATTCAACTGGACATGACGTAGATTTTATTTATTGCCCCAATTGCCAAACAAAACTTGACTATAGAAAAGTATCTTACTCACACATGGGAAAATTTAAATGCCCAAGCTGCGGTTTCACAAACCCTAAAACCGAAACCTTTTCTACTCTACCCTCTCCTCTTTTGGGAAATTACAATATTTACAACATCAATGCGGCTGCACTTGCCGGAGACAAGGGATTCGGCATCTCGGAGGACAAAATTCGAACGGCGTTGACAGATTTCAAACCTGCGTTCGGCCGCCAGGAGGAAATTACCTACAAGGGCAGAAAAATTTTGATGCTGCTTTCAAAAAACCCCGCCGGATTTAATCAGTCTATCGACGCAATCGTAAACTTCCACCCTCGAGGTGGAAAGGATCATACACCTCGGGGGTGTACGATATTGTTGGTTTTAAATGATCGGATTCCAGACGGACGGGATGTTTCATGGATCTGGGACGTGGACTTTGAGAATTTGCCAAAAGATTCGAAGATATTTATTTCCGGCGACCGCGCCTACGACATGGCACTCCGAATAAAGTACCTTGATTCAACTCAAAACTCCAAACTCAAAACTCAAAACTTCAACTCAAATGTTCAAATCTTCGAAAATTTAAAAGATGCAATTGAAATTGCGACGCGCGAAACTTCGACAAACGAAACGCTTTTTATACTACCCACCTATTCTGCCATGCTAGAAGCTCGTAAAATCCTAACAGGAAGGAGCATTCTGTGACAGAGAGCCAAAAGCCAAAAGCCAAAAGCCACGAGCTAACTATTGGCTGGCTATACCCAGATCTTATGAGTACTTATGGAGACCGGGGAAATATTATTGTGCTTCAAAAACGCGCCGAATGGCGCGGTTTCAATGCAAAAATCGAACCCATCTCCCTTAATACTTCATACTTAATACTTAATACTTGCGACTTACTCTTCATGGGCGGTGCCCAAGATACACAGCAAGAAATTGTTAATAAAGACCTCCTTGATAAGAAGGGGGAAGTCTTGACCGAACAAATCGAAAAAGGAATTCCCGGTCTATATATCTGTGGCGCATACCAATTCTTAGGAAAGTACTATAAAACTGCTGATAATAAAAATCTCGCGGGACTTGGCGTTTTCAAAATGATTACCGAAAACCCGGGAGAAAAATATGAAAGATTAATCGGAAACGTTATTGTTGAACCAAAAATTGAGGGACTGACACAACCTTTAATCGGTTTTGAGAATCATGGTGGGCGAACATACCTTGAATACAAAAATGAAAGACTCGGTAACGTCGTCAAAGGTTTTGGTAACAATGGGAAAGACGGAAGCGAAGGAATAGTTTATAAAAATTCTTTCGGAACTTATCTCCACGGCCCAATCCTGCCCAAAAACCCCCAACTCGCAGATCTACTGCTGACTTTAGCGCTTGAGAAGAAATATGGAGAAAAATTCCATCTTGAACCTCTGAACGATTCAATCGAGCAAAAAGCCCGCGAGGCAATTATTAAAAGACTCTGATAAAATATTTCTATGAAAATTGACATTAAGCACGTGGCCCTTCGACAAGCTCAGGATAAACAAAACGGGCAAGGACAAATGAAAATAAATATTAAACATATAGCAAAATTGGCGAATTTAAAGCTCAAAGATGAAGACCTTCCGAGACTCGAAACGCAGTTGAATGAAATTGTCTCTTATGTTGAAAAGCTAAATGAGGTTAATACCAAAAATATTGAGATCACCTCACAGGTTACGGGTCTTGAAAATGTAACCCGAGAAGATACTCCTGCTCCATCCTTAACCCAAGAAGAAGTACTATCGGGAACTCGCTCGAAACACAATGGTCTATTTAAAGTCGGAGCTATTCTAGAAGAATAGCCATGCGAATGCATACGAATTTAATTAGTCCGAATTTATCCGAATAATTATTCAACAGATATGAAATTAAACGAACTTACAATTAAAGAGGCTGTTGAGGGATTAAAAGGTAAAAAGTTCTCGAGTGTCGAGATTACGCAGGCGTGCTTGGATCAGATAGAAAAACATAATTCGGAAATTAATGCATTTATAGCGGTTAACGAACACGCTCTGGATGAGGCAAGGAGAGCTGACGAGATTCGTGAAAGCGATTCTAACTCTCCGCTTTTAGGTGTGCCGATTGCCCTAAAAGATATCTATATGACAAAAGGACTGAGGACTACTGCGGCTTCGAAAGTTCTGGAAAACTATATACCGCAATATGATGCTACAGTCGTACGAAAACTTAAAGACGCGGGAGCGGTAATTCTAGGAAAGTTAAATCATGATGCGTGGGCACACGGTGCAAGCGGTGAAAATTCAGATTTTGGACCTACGAAAAATCCCTGGAACACTGATTATGTACCGGGCGGCTCATCTAGTGGTTCTGCTGCGGCAGTTGCTCTAAATATGACAATCGCAGCATCAGGGACTGACACCGGAGGATCAATTCGTCAACCTGCGTCATTTACAAACACTGTGGGGCTTAAACCAACCTACGGGTTAGTCTCGCGATATGGAATAATTGCAATGGCATCATCTCTTGATTCAATTGGCCATTTAACAAAAACGGTTGAGGACTGCGCAATTTACCTAAACGTTACTGCAGGGAATGACCCAATGGATGCGACAATCACAAAAAATAGAATCCCAAACTATCTTGAAGATTTAAACAAAGGTGTTGGTGGGATAAAAATCGGAATGCCGAAGGAATACCTAGGTTCGGGACTCGATCCAAGAATTAAAGAGAATATCGAAAAAGTAATTAAAAAGTTTGGGGAACTTGGTGCTGAAATGGTTGAGATTTCGCTCCCGCACACGGAGTACGGTCTTGCCTGCTATTACATTATTCAGCCAGCAGAAGTTTCATCAAACTTAGCAAGATACGATGGAATTCGCTATGGATATGATCGATCATACTTTGGTGATGAAGCAGTCCGAAGAATTATTCTTGGGACATTTACTCTTTCTTCCGGCTATTATGAGGCTTACTATAAAAAGGCTATGCAAGTCAGAACATTGATTCGCCAAGACTTTGAAAAAGCATTCGAAAAAGTTGATGCGATTATTTCTCCTGTTTCCCCTACTCCTCCTTGGAAACTTGGCGAAAAGGTTGACGATCCATTGAAAATGTATTTATCCGATGCGTACACAGTTATTGCAAATCTTGCCGGAATTCCCGGGCTTGCCGTTCCTTCGGGATTTATCCAGCACCAGACTTTTGGTGCTGGATTTATCGGCGATTTACCCCGATCTGATCGGGGTTTACCCACGGGGTTTCAAATTTTAGGGCCTCAGTTTTCAGAGAAGTTATTGTTTAGGATCGGACACGCATTCGAACAAACACAAGAAAGGAGAATCTGTGAAATATAAACCCGTGATCGGCCTGGAGACACATATTGAGCTTAAGACTAAATCGAAAATGTTTTGTGCGTGTTCGGCAGATTATTCCGGCCGCGAACCGAACACGCACGTCTGCCCTGTCTGTTTAGGGCTACCCGGCACTCTTCCTATTCCTAACAAAACAGCTATCGAATGGTGTATAAAAATTGCGTTATCGCTAAATTGCAACGTCTCAAACATTTCAAAATTCGACCGAAAGAATTACTTCTATCCAGACCTACCAAAGGGCTACCAAATCTCCCAATACGACGAGCCGTTTGGGCTCGCAGGATGGATTCAATTGAAAGATAAGCGAATCAGGATTCGCCGCGTTCACATGGAGGAAGACACTGCCAAATTGACACATCAATTTGGAACTCAAAACTCAAAACTCAAAACTCAAAACTTTAGCTTGATAGATTTTAATCGCTCCGGAGTTCCGTTAGTTGAAATTGTGACTGAACCGGATTTTGAAAATGCAGGAGAAGTAACGGAGTATCTTCAGAAATTGCAGCAGATTGTTCGTTATCTTGATGTTTCAAATGCAGACATGGAGAAAGGCGATATGCGCTTGGAACCAAACATTAGTTTGGCGGTTAGCGAGCAGGGGTTAGCAGTTGGTAATAAAAGCCAACAGCCAAAAGCCAAGAGCCAACTGCCACCATATAAGGTGGAGGTTAAAAATATTAATTCGTTTCGATTTGTGGCGAAAGCGATTGAGGAAGAGATTGTTCGCCAATCGGAAATTCTTGATAAAGGAGAAACTCCTCTACAGGAAACTCGAGGTTGGGATGAAAATAAAAATACAACAGTATCCCAGCGTACAAAAGAGGAAGCTCATGATTATAGATATTTTCCGGAGCCAGACATACCACCAATCCGCTTCGCGGATTCTCAAATTTCAAATATCAAATCTCAAATCCCAGAACTACCAGACTCAAAAAGAGAAAGATTTGTTCGAGAGTACGCAATTCCTGTGTATGACGCAGAGATTCTTGTCCGGGAACGCTCGGACGCGGACTATTTCGAGCAGACAGTCAAAGACGGAAAAAAACATAATTTAACACCAAAGCAGGTAGCAAATTACATTATTAATAAGAAACCAAACATAGAAAAAACAGTTCCAGCAGAGCTCGTGGAATTGATTTTGGTAACGCAAGAAACAAAAGAACTAGACAAAGAAGAACTTGAGCACGCGATAGAACTAGTTTTAGAAGAAAACCCAAAGGCCGTTGAAGATTACAAAAAGGGGAAAACCCAAGTTTTAGGCTTTTTAATAGGTAAAGTCCGAACTCTCTTACCGCCTAATTCCTCATCAGAAGGCATACGCGAACTCATTGAACAAAGCCTCAAATAAGTGTAAAATTAATACATGTCGGAATCCGAAATCTCGGAAAATCAGGAAGATGGATCACAAAAATTATCACTCGAGGAGCTAGCACAACAAGCACTCCCATCAAATCCCGAGTTAATAATTCAATCACAAAAACTAGAAATAGAGCGACTAAGAAATCAATTATTACAGATTATAGAGGCAGCTCGCGTTGACCAACAAACCAGTTTATACAACAAAAACGCATATCTTGAAATGTTATACCCCATTCTAATGCACGCATTCAGAACAGGAAAACCTCTTGGTGTGATTGCAATGGATTTACAGGGGTTAAAAAAAATAAATGATGAAGAAGGACATGAGGCAGGAGATGAATACATCGCAATTTTCGGACAAGCAATAAAAGAGGTAATGGCTGAAAGAAAACGAGAAACGGATCTTGGGTTTCGCGTAGGAGGAGACGAGGTAATATTACTCCTTCCAGATACGGATATAGAAGGTGTACAAAAAGCTGCGGAAGACTACAGTAAGATATTGACAGAAAAAAAAGTAAAAACAGGAATTGGCGTAGGATTAGTAAATTCTACAGGAATAGACTCCATGATGGAAAGCTTCAGGGCAATAGATCGGGCACTATATCGTTCTAAAAAAATAGGTTATGAAACCGGAGAAAACAATGTGCAGGTAGCAAAAAGAGACAACATATCGCGCGAAAGAGCAGCTTAATGTATGGCGGATTTTGCACATCTTCACAATCACTCAGAGTATTCTCTACTCGATGGTTTATCGAGGATAAGGCCAATGGTAGAACGAATAAAAGAACTTGGGATGGATGCCCTTGCTATTACAGACCATGGAGCCCTTTACGGAGCAATAGCTTTTTACAAAATTTGTCGCGAACTTGGAATAAAGCCTATTATAGGCTGCGAGATCTACATAGCGCCTGGTTCAAGACATGATAAAACAGTCGAGGACAAAGACTATAATCACCTAATTCTCCTGGCACGCGACATAACTGGGTACAAAAACCTAATGAAAATTGCATCTATCTCGCACCTTGAGGGATTTTATTATAAACCAAGGACTGACCTTTCGCTTCTCGACAAATATAGTAAAGGCTTAATTTGCCTGTCAGCCTGTCTAAATGGATATTTATCAGAGCCTTTAATTTTGGGACAGGACAAAGAAGTAAAAAAAAGGCTTGACAGACTACTTGAGATTTACGGGGATAATTTCTATTTTGAGCTTCAAAGACACCCGAATATAGAGGAACAAGAAAAATTAAACCAGAAACTTATAGATCTTTCAAAAAAATATGGCGTACCGTTGGTTGCAACAAACGACAACCATTATATAAATCATGATGATGCAGAAGCTCAAGAAATACTCTTATGTATAGGTACTCAAACAACCATAGATACTCCCAATAGACGTTTGTCAATGATAACATCACCCGACTTCTATATAAAATCCCAGGATGAGATGAGAGCAATGTTCATAGACCTGCCGGAAGCTCTTAAAAACAGTGTAAAAATTGCGGATCAGTGTAATCTAGAGCTTGAGTTGGGAAAATGGATAATGCCAAAATTTGAGGTACCAAAAGGGTTATCGGGCAAAGATTATCTTAGAAAATTGGTCTATGAGGGACTTGAGAATAGATATGAACAGATCACTCCTGGAATAAGGGAGCGCGTTGAGGAAGAACTTACGGTAATAATAAAAAAAGGGTATGAAGCTTATTTTTTGATAGTCGCGGATTTTGTTAATTGGGCAAAGAACAAAGGAATTTCGGTGGGACCGGGAAGAGGCTCAGCTGCTGGATCAGTTGTTTCTTATGCGCTAAATATTACAGATGCTGATCCTTTTTATTTCAATCTTCCGTTTGAACGTTTTCTAAATCCTGCAAGACCATCTGCTCCCGATATAGATTTGGATTTTGCGGATACCAGGCGTGATGAGGTTATAGAGTACGTGACATCAAAATATGGAACCGATAAGGTGGCCCAAATTATCACATTTGGGACAATGGAAGCAAGGCAAGCTGTTAGAGACGTAGGTAGGGCTCTTGGAATGCCTTACGCCGCTCCCGATAGAATATCAAAAATGATCCCTCCGGGATGGCAAGGTCATGCAATGACAATAGATACCGCGCTTTCTCAAAGTCCAGAGTTACACGCGGCATATAGAACGGAGGTTGAGACAAAAAAGCTCTTGGATTTGGCAAAAAAACTTGAGGGAGTAGCAAGGCACGCGTCTGTTCATGCAGCTGGGGTTGTGATAGCAGACAAACCCTTAACAGACTACACCCCGCTACAGCGAGAAACAAATGGTGAAAAAGTTATTACTCAGTATGATATGTACACTGTGGGAGAAGATGGAGTCGGTCTCCTTAAAATGGATTTTTTGGGACTTAGAAATCTGACTATCATTGAGGAAACATTGAGGTTTGTTTCTCGGAATAAAAAACTTGAGATTGATTTTTCAAAAATTCCTTTGGATGACAAAAAAACTTATGCGCTTCTCTCCTCCGGTGAGACAACAGGAATTTTCCAACTCGAGTCAGCTGGTATGAGGAGATATGTCAAGGATCTTAAACCGACAACCATTTTTGATCTGCAGGCAATGGTTGCGTTATACCGTCCTGGTCCTATGGCGAATATACCCGAATTTATAGCAAGGAAACACAATCCTGAACTTATTTCATATCCTGATCCGCGATTAAAAGACATCTTAAAACAATCTTATGGGGTTTTAACCTATCAAGATGACGTTCTTTTATCAGCTATCGCTCTTGCCGGATATTCATGGCTAGATGCTGATAAATTGAGAAAGGCTGTAGGCAAAAAAAATCCGTCCGAGATGAAAAAGCAGGAAGAGTTATTTGTAGCAGGATGTGTAGCAAATGGAATGGAAAAGGCATGTGCTCGCGAATTCTTTAACTTAATAGCGCCGTTCGCAGGGTATGGTTTTAACAAGGCACATGCCGCATGTTATGCCATAATAGCTTTTAGAACAGCGTATCTTAAGGCTAATTTTCCCGTAGAATTCATGACCGCTCTTTTAACCGCCGAGTCTCGAGGTGCCTCCGGTCCAACACGTAATGAAAAAATTGCCCAGGCAATCGCCGAGTGCAGACGCCTAAAGGTTGAGATACTCCCACCCTCTGTTAATAAGTCGGATTCAGATTTTAGCATTGAAAACAAAACCGCGATTAGATTTGGATTATCGGCAATTAAAAACGTAGGTAGCGCGGCAATTGCTTCCATTCTTGAGGCAAGATCAAAAGGACAATTTAATAATCTTAGGGATTTTCTTGAAAGAGTAGACCTTTCGAAAGTCAATAAAAAAACGGTTGAGAGCCTGATTAAGGCTGGAGCTATGGATGAGTTTGGTAAAAGATCCGCGCAACTTTCAATTTATCAAGATGTAATAGAAAAAATATCTAAAGCGGAAAAAAACAAAAACAGAAATCAATTTAGCCTTTTTGACAATAATTCCTCGCCAACAAAGCAACCGTATGAAACTCTTCATGGTGACCTTGAGGAGTTTTCCGACAATGAAAAGTTACTCTTTGAAAGAGAGCTTCTTGGATTCTTCTTAACTGATCATCCTATCAATCAACAACTTGGTGCGCTCTTTCAAAGAACAACGCACGCCATTCCGACGCTCTCGGAGGAGAAAGAGGGTTCAAAGATTAAGGTTGGAGGAATTATTTCCATGGTTAGAAAAATTTTCACGAGGAAAACAAACAGCGAGATGGCATTCGCTACTCTTGAGGATAATGTAGGTTATACCGTAGAGTGTGTAATTTTCCCAAAGATCTTTGATACATTCAAATACAATTTGGTAAAGGATTCGGTTGTCATTATTGAAGGCAAGCTGGATTTTAAAGATGATAAGCCTGTCGTAATTGTTGATAACATCTCCCGCCTTGCGGCCTAGTTTATTCTTTGATAAAATAGATTACGATTTATGGCCCAAGTCTCACTTGCACCAGAAGTTGTTGCTATTGTTGGAAACTTTAAGATAACTAACAGTTTACTCGCGACTCTACTGGTAGATATAATTCTTCTAACGCTCGTAATTTATATTAGAACAAATTTGTCAAGTATTCCTTCAAAAATTCAATTGATTGCAGAAGGGACTATTGAATACTTCCACACATTAACAGAACAGATAGCCGGAAAATTTGCGAACGTTATTTTCCCCTGGTTCGCCACTTTCTTCATTTTTATATTCTTCTCTAATATACTCGGGCTCCTGCCAGGGTTTGGATCGGTGGGTTTTTTCCATAATGAAAAGGGTCGTGAAGTTTTTGTGCCCATACTTCGAGCTGCAACTTCCGATTTCAATACAACATTTGGTCTTGCTACTGTTAGTCTTGTGGCAACTCACTTTCTTGCTATTAAATATAATGGGATTATCAATTATCTTAAAAGATTTTTTTCTTTAAATCCGATTTTTCTTTTTGTTGGGGTTTTAGAACTTGTTTCGGAGATTACAAAAGTTATCTCGCTTTCTTTCCGTCTTTTTGGTAATATATATGCGGGTGAAGTAGTAATTCATACTATATCATCCTTGTTTGCATTTGTTGTGCCTATTCCGTTTTTGCTTCTTGAGTCTATAGTCGCTTTGGTGCAAGCTATGGTATTCTCAATGTTAACAATGGTATTTATGTCAATATTAATTACGCCGCACAAGTCAGAGGCGCACTAAATCAGATGTATACATCAATTAGAAATCAAAGTAGGCTGGCCCGCCGCCAAGAAGGTTCGCCTCAGGGCTTAAGAATCTCTAAGCTCGTATATTCGCTAAGAGCTTCTAAAGGGGGTGAGCATTAATGGAGTTTTCTGTTAGCGGTGGTCTTATCATTGCTCTAGGAGGAATGTTTCCGGCACTGGCTGTTGGTCTTATAGGCCTTAAGGCTATGGAAGCAATTGGAAGAAATCCTGACGCATCAAACAAAATACTACCTGCAATGCTTTTGGCAATGGCTTTTGCCGAAGCTATCGCTATTTACGCTTTAATTTTGGCTTTCGCAGGATAAATTTCACGAGAAAAAAATTGCTATGGAAATTTTGAAAAACTTTGGGTTTGAGCCTGTTTTCTTTACGGCTCAAATTATAAATTTTCTAATACTTTTTTTTGTGTTCAAAAGGTTTTTATATAAACCAATCCTAAAGATTTTAAAAGACAGAACAAACGCTATTGAAAAGGGTCTGCGTGATACGGAAAGTGCAAGAGTTGCGCTTGAAGAAGCAGAGGCTCAAAAAGACAAAATAATAGCAGCGGCAGCGGAGGAAGCAGAAAAAATTATTAAAGAAACAAAAACTAATGCGCATGTTATTCGAGAGGAATTGTTCGGTAAATCAAGAGAAGAAGCAGAAAAAATTATTGCTCAAGCACACGATGCAGCCCTTCTTGAACTTGCTTCCGCAAGAGATCAAGCTAGCGATATCTCTATCGAACTATCAAAGAAGGTCTTGGATCGAGTCCTTACCGAATTTTTTACAAAAGAAGAGAAAGAAAGAATCTTTACGCGTAACATAAAAAGGCTTGATAAGTATGAATGATGAATTTATTAAAAAGTTAGCAAAAATTACCATTCGAAACGGCAGAATAGACAAACGGATCATAAAATATGTTCTCTCAAATCTTTCAAGGAAAGAACTGATAGTCTATCTTGCAGCGCTTAAAAAATCTGTTTACGAAAATTCTGTACGCGTAATATCCTCTCAAAAGTTGTCAGACAAAGCAAAAAAATCAATTAGGGCAAAATTAAAAGACAGAACTGTTTTTTTTGAGCAGGATAAATCATTGGGTGCAGGACTTAAAATAATTTTAGATGACTCAATTATAGATCTTACTTTTAGCGGATATATAACACGCGTTTTAGAACAACTAAAGGCATAATGGCAAGAAAAAAAAATAACATACAGGAGTTTTTAAAAGAGTTAGAATTAAGAATTGAAGGGATGGACATAATCCCAAAGGAAACGAATGAGGGAAGAATCCTTACCATAGGAGACGGGATTGTAACTGCAAATGGACTCTCAAAAGCAGGCTTTGGTGAAGAGGTTGAATTTGAGGACTCGCCTCGCGGCGAAGCGGGTAAAACCCGCGGTCTGGTTTTTAATTTAGACGAAGATCGCGTATCCATTATTTTACTAAAAGATTCGGATTCCCTATATGAGGGCATGAAGGTTAAAACAACCGGTAAAACTCTTGGAATAAATGTCTCGGATAAGCTTTTGGGACGTGTCATAAATTCTCTCGGAGATCCTTTGGACGGAAAGCCTTTAAAAAAAGAAGGACAATTTTATCCACTTGAGAAAATCGCACCGGGGGTAATCGAACGCCAACCCGTAGATACTCCTCTTAAAACCGGGATCAAGGCAATAGATTCCATGATACCGATAGGTCGTGGGCAAAGAGAGCTTATAATAGGAGACAGAAATACTGGAAAAACCGCAATAGCCCTTGACACAATAATAAATCAGACGAAACGAGATTTAAACCTTGCACAAGTAATCTGTATTTATTGCGCCATAGGCCAAAAAAGAGGGAACATTGCAAGAATTCTTGCTCGACTTTTTGAGGAAGACGCTTCTTCCTTTTCTATAGTTGTCGCGGCGTCCGCATCCGATTCTGCCGCACAGCAATTTCTGGCACCGTTCACTGCTACTGCAATCGCAGAATATTTTATGGATAAAGGGAAAGATGTATTGGTCGTTTATGACGACCTTTCAAAGCATGCCTGGGCATATAGACAGATATCGCTACTCCTGAGAAGACCTGCCGGTCGTGAGGCATATCCTGGTGACATTTTTTATCTTCATTCAAGACTGCTTGAAAGATCAGCCAGAATGTCCGGGAAAGAGGGGGGAGGATCCATAACTTCATTTCCGATCATAGAAACTCAGGCAGGAGACGTAGCATCATATATACCCACAAATGTTATTTCTATTACTGACGGCCAGATCTATCTTGAAACAGATCTATTCAATGCAGGCACAAGACCGGCGATCAATGCTGGACTTTCTGTTTCTCGGGTGGGAGGCGCTGCTCAAACAGGAATCATGAAGCAGGTTTCAGGTCCCCTAAGACTTGATCTCGCGCAATTTAGGTCATTGGCGGCCTTTGTACAGTTTGGAAGCGATTTGGATGAACAAACGCAAAAGCAACTTGAGCGCGGGCGACGCGTTGCAGAAATTCTTAAGCAGCCGCAATTTACCCCCCTTGATGAGGCACAAGAAGTTATCTCAATATTTGCCGCGTCAAGGGGCTTGCTTGATGATCTTGCGATATCAAAAATTAGAGATTTTGAAACAAAAGTGCATGATTTTATTAAAGTAAAAAATAAGAAGCTATGGGCTAAAATCTCCTCGAAAGAAAAAATGGACGACAAAACCATGAAAGAATTATCAAACGAAATCGAAAATTTCAAGAAATCATTCAAGTAGCGGTTGGCTCTTGGCTGTTGGCGATTTGCTAATAGCTAAAGACTAAACGCCAAAAGCTAAAAATATGGCTCAAAATTTACAACTATTACTAAGAAGAAAAAAGACCGCGCAGAATATTGCACAGATTGCGCGTGCTATGGAGATGGTAGCGGCAAGTAAAATTAAAAAAGCGCAAAGTACTGTTGTAGCTAATAAGCCTTATGCTGAGAGGATAACCAAAATAACATCATCTATAATTGCCCACATAGACCCCGAACAATTTAAACACCCTTATATTTCTGGGGTTGAGGCCGAAAAAAGTCTTGTGCTCGTAATATCCCCTGATAAAGGACTCTGCGGATCGCTAAATACCAACTTATTTAAAAAGATTCTTGAGATTGATAGTAAAAATCTAAAACTTATTGCTATGGGAAAAAGGGCCGGCCAGTTTTCAAGAAGACTTGAGTCAGAATTAATTGCGGAATTTAATATTGGCACTACTCTGCCACCCTATGGAACCGTTTACCAGCTTATAGAAATCATAAATCAAGAATATCTTTCTGGATCGGTCTCATCTTTAAGAATTCTCTACACGGAGTTTAAGTCTATGTTTTTGCAAATACCAATCTTAAAAAATATTCTACCTATAGAACCACCGACTCAGGAAGTCACGCCTCTTCCTTATATATTTGAGCCGAAAATTCAAGATTTACTATCGGATCTTCTGCCTTATTATCTTGAAGTAATACTTTACACCTCGCTCATCGAGGCATATACGTCAGAGCAGGCAGCAAGAATGGTAGCAATGCAAAACGCCAAGAACAATGCGCTTGACATTGCCGATTACTTGACGCTTATTTATAATAAGTCGCGTCAAGAAAGGATAACAAACGAATTATTAACGCTTACAAGCAGAAACTATGGCGAATAAAAATAGAGCAAGGAAAACTAATAGATCTGGCGAAGGATCAATAATCAGGGTACAAGGGCCAATTGTTGACGTCCTATTTAAGGGTGAAATTCCGGGTATTTTTGAGGCTCTTGAGGTAGACGGTCCTCATGGTAAATTAATTCTTGAAACTGAACTTGAACTTGGAAACAACGAAGCAAGAACTCTCGCGCTAGGCCCGACAGAGGGTCTTTCCCGCGGGCAAAAGGTTAAGCGAACGGGCTCCCCAATTAAAGTTCCTACAGGTGAGAAAACTTTGGGAAGGATTTTTAACGTACTCGGAGAACCGATTGACGGTCTTTCTAAAATAGACGCAAAATCTGTGAAATTTGAGCAGATTCACAAACCCGCGCCAGCACTCTCGGAACAATCTACAAAGCCGGAGATGCTTGAAACAGGACTTAAGGTTATTGATTTAATCGCCCCCTTTACAAAAGGAGGGAAAATTGGGATCTTCGGTGGTGCCGGGGTTGGAAAAACAGTAATCGTAAAGGAGTTAATTCGTAATATCGCCATGGTTCATAAAGGTCATTCGGTTTTTGCCGGAGTTGGTGAACGAACACGTGAAGGAACAGATCTTTGGCTTGAAATGAAAGAGGCAGATGTTCTCAATAAAACGGTCATGCTGTTTGGGCAAATGAATGAGCCTCCGGGAAATAGACTAAGAATCGGTTTAACTGCTTTGACAATGGCCGAATATTTTAGAGACGTAAAAGGTGAGGATGTATTGCTTTTTATTGACAATGTCTTTAGATACGCACAAGCCGGAAGTGAAGTTTCAGCGCTTCTTGGCCGCATGCCTTCGGCTGTTGGTTACCAACCGAATTTGGCAGAAGATCTTGCTATGCTCGAAGAAAGAATAACCTCTACAAAGAAGGGGTCTATCACTTCTGTTCAGGCAATTTATGTGCCGGCGGATGACTATACGGACCCTGCTCCTGCTACAATCTTTGGACATTTGGACGCCTCTGTTACCCTTGAGCGTTCGATTGCAGAACAAGGACTCTACCCTGCGGTTGATCCTCTTACCTCATCATCAAGATTGCTTGATCCGAATATTGTGGGTAGCGATCACTATGAAGTAGCATCCGAGGTAAAAAGAATACTCCAGCGGTATAAAGATCTTCAAGACATAATAGCAATCTTGGGGATTGATGAGCTTTCAGATGAAGATAAACTAATTGTTGCGCGTGCTCGAAAAATTCAAAGGTTTTTGACCCAACCAATGTTTGTTGCCGAAATGTTTACCGGAATGAGCGGGCGTTATTCTAAAATTGCCGATACTGTCCGTGGATTTAAGGAGATAATCGAAGGAAAGCATGACAAGTTGCCTGAGCAAGCCTTCTATATGATTGGGTCGATTGAGGAGGCTGTAAAAAATGGCGGATAATCTTTTTCTTGAGATAGTTTCCCCGCAAGGCATAATTTTTGAAGGAAATATTGATCAGGTTACGCTTCCTGGAGTGGATGGTATAATTACGGTTCTTCCCCATCATGTCCCACTTTTTACAAAATTAATTGAGGGGGAAATAGAAGTCGTGCAACTTGGGAAAAGAACATCTTACGTTATATCCGGTGGGTTTTTTGAGATAAATAATAATAAAGCAAGTGTCTTATCCGACTACGCAATACGGGCAGAAAGCATAGCAGAAGCCGCCGCTCTTGAGAAAAAAAGACAGGCGGAACAAAAACTTCGCGAAAAATTGACCAATGAAGAATTCACAATAGCAGACAAAGATTTAAGAATATCAATTTTGGAGCTTAAGGTAGCTCAAAAAGTAAGAAGAAGGCAGAAACCCTGAAAACACAATGGAGTCAAGACTTTCGAGAAGATCGGAAACGCAAAACAAAAAGCAACTTTATGCCTCTCTTATCGGCATTGTAATAATCATATTTGTTGCCTTGAATTTTGGCCCTATTTTAATCTCTCGGCTCGGTAGTTTTATTGATATACTTGCAGACAAATCAAAACAAACAACAATTTTGCCGTCCGATGCAGATCTTGAACCTCCTCAACTGGATCCGTTGCCCGCCGGAACAACCGAAGAACTTATAAATGTCAAGGGAAGCGCTTTTTACACGGATGGGGCGGTCGAATTATTTTTAAATGACTCTTCATATGAAATAGTAAATCTTGATAATTCCCAGGATTTTGAGATTCGCGACGTAAAACTTGAGGAAGGGGAGAATATTCTTAAAGTGAGAATGATTAAGAACAATAAGGGCAGCGAATTTTCACAGGATTACAAAATTTCGTACCTTAAGGGTGAACCAAAACTTGAGATTGGTTTTCCTTCGGACGGTGCAAGTTTTACAAAAGCCGACCAGGAAATAAATGTTAGCGGGACGACGGATCCGGACAATACTGTCAAAGTAAACGACTTTATCGCAATAGTTGATACAAATGGCAACTTTTCTTATTTCCTTAAATTAAAAGAGGGGGAAAATAAGATAAAAATAGTTGCGACAAATCCCGCAGGAAAAACAAGCGAAAAAGAAATTACCGTCTCCTACTCACCGTAAGCCACGTTAGAAACGCCTTTCTAATCTTGCTAAAGAAAAATAATTTTATTTCTAAAAATTATTTTTCTCGAGTTTCTAACGTGGTAAGCCCTACTAAAATAAAGATCCATGCCATGATTGGCGGATAGAAAAGACTATTTATAAATATAGTATTAACCGAAAGACTAATAATCGAAACAAGGACCACTCTAGCGTAAAATTCGGACTTAAGCTTTGGGATAATAATCCTAAATACATTAACCCAAAAATCAAGAAAAACTATAATTCCTACAATTCCGGTTGTCGCCAGAACAAATAAAAAACCATTGTCTGTTCCCGCACCCGAATGGCTCTCAAGTACGTCTTCCTCCCCGCCTAGTCCGTATCTTATTCGAGCATATCTATATGCATTAAAACCCACACCTAAAATTGGGTTCTTGCTAATGATTTTTACCGCATCTTGCGCTGATTCAATCCTTGCTTCAAGAGACGCGGGTCTTAACGGATTCAGACCTTGAATATTTGGATTTGGAAATATAAAGAACGATATTATAAAAACAGACAACGCAACAAGAACCACCCGATAGAATTTATGTATAATTAAAAAAGTCGAAGTAACAACAAGCAACATCACCAAGGCGCTTCTTGAATAGGTAAGAAAAATCGCAACCAAAGTAACTGTCCACATAATAAACGCCACAAAAATTCTTTTGTCATTCTGAACTCGCCAGCCCAGAGAGCCCTTGAAGGGTTTCAGAATCTCATTACGAACACCAATAATAGTTTCACTTAGTAAAATCAGGATTAAAACCAAGAATGTCCCGGCAAAATTAGGATCGAGGAAGGTTGAAAAAAATCTATACAAGTGCTCATCCCACCCTAAATAATATAGATTACGAAGGTTTGGATAGAAAAAATACTGAATAAATCCGAGCGTCACGAATATATAACCTGCGATAATCAATTTTTTGCTAACAGACGAGCGGAATTCAGTGCTTAAAAATTGCATAGCAAAAATAATACTTGCGTAAGAGGCATATCTTAATAAGTAGGCAAAAGAGATAAGGAAGTCTTGGGCAGATAAATATTTCGAATTTATTATTAATGAAACGAAACCTATTAATAGAAATATTGTAATTACGGTAAAAAGCTTCTTTGAGGGGATTTTTTTCTTTCGAATAGTAATCAGGAAAATAAAATAGAATAAAATTATACCCGTCACTAAATCGTAGAGATACACTGCGACGCCTTGAAAGGGAGCAATACGGAAAATAACCCCAAGGGGCAATGAAAAAATAAGTAAGTTAAATAAGGTATTCATGATCTGTTTTGAATTAGCCAAAGTTTTCCACGGACAAGAAACGAGTGAAAACTCATCATCAAAGCAACAACTAAGCCCGCCAGTCCGTCAAGAAACCCTAATTTTAAGAAGTAATTTAAGACGAATTTAGCCTTGGGATATAGAATAATAGAAAGCGCCCAAACCCGCTCCCCGTCTTGCGCGAGTTCTTCTGCGCGAATCGTAGAATAGTAGTTTATTTCTTCTAAAAATTCTCGAATTGTTTGATGCGGATAGTGAAGTAGTTCATGCTCAAGTTGCCCAACTCTTCCCTTTATCTCCCAAGTCTCATGTACGCGTCCTACCCATTTGCCCTCGCCTTTTCGAGCAAGTCTCAATAGTTTAATATCCCCGGTTTCTCCATAGTTTAACTTTCTTCCCCAAATTATATCTCTCCTTTTTATGTAGAATCCTTTAATGTCATTGGGAATTGCTCGCCCCGAGCGAAGTCGAGGGGGAAATTCGAAATTAGAAATTTCCGAAGCCAAATCTTCGGATAGCCTTTCGTCTGCATCCAAAAATAATACCCATTCATTTTTTGCCAAGCTTAAACCAAAATTTCGCTGTTTTGAGAAGTCACTATTTAAATGATTCCTAAATATTTTGACATTTCGCTTATTAAGGTTTTTTATTAGTTCCAAAGTTCTGTCCTCTGAATAATCATCCACTATGATTATTTCGGATAAGCCAGATACGGATTCCACACAGTCAAGGATATTATTCTCCTCATTTTTTGTTAAAATTACAACCGAAAGCTTCATCATTTTTTATCTCTTTTTTAAAAGGAAAGCTACTCCCATTGTATAGTTAAACATCTTCTTTTTGCTAACAATAAAACCATTACTTCCTAACATTTCAGACAATTTTTTAGCCGTGAATAAATGCAAGTGTGCGTCTCTCCATACACCTTTTCGAATATTTGTCCACCAGTGCCATACGATTCCGAATAAAAAATTGCCGCTGTCCATTTCTATAATTGCGCTGCCTTCTTTCTTCAAAACCCTCTTTATCTCTTTTAAAGCCCCCGTAGGATCGGTAACATGTTCAAGAACTTCTGTTGCGATCACTAAATCAAAAGAATTGGATCGAAACGGCAATTTGTGAGCATCAGCATATAAGAATTTTAGAGATTTATAACGTTTTTTTCCGTAATAAATTGCCTTTTTATATTTATCGATACCAACACAAGCCGCCTTAGGATATCTTCTTGAAACTTTAGACAAAAACCATCCGCTTGCGCAACCCACATCCAAGATAGAATCAGGATATTTATCTATCATGGATAGTACAGCTTTAAGTTTTCCCAGATGCCAAGCTCTCTGAAGGATGTTTTTCTTAATTCCTTCTTGATAGTAATAAACTGGCACTTGATTTAAAATTTGTTCTTCGTTCATTTTTGTTTTATTGAGAGCCACCATCTAAGGTATTCGTAATTATCACCCGGAGGCAAAGTCTCTCTAACAATCTTTAACCTCTCGCTAAGGGGAAACCCATATCCGTTACTTCCCATTAGATAGTCTTCTGAGAGCAGAAGGTATATATTAACTAAAGAAATTAATCCGATAATAAAATAAATACTAATTTTCAAATCGTGAAGTTTTTTTGCAATGCCGACTATAAAAATCGAGATTGTAAGTAAAATTGCCGGATATGTCATCGGAAGATATGCTTCCGAGGCTGTTTTACTCACAAAAATTCCGCCTATCGCAATAAGAATCCATAAGGCTAATATCAGGTGAGCAATATCGATTTTTTTCTTTTTAAAGTTTCGAAGTGTATTAAATAGAAATATAAGACTTTCTCCCGTAATTACCGTTGCGATAAATCCGTTTCCTAAAAATATCAGTCTCTGATTAAAAATAAATAAATCTTGCACAATATCATAAATATTTTTTATTGAAAATATATCGGTTGATAAAACACTTAATTTTATCAAGCGAAAAAATGCGGTTGTTTGATAAAAACCCGATTTCGAACTGAAATCATATAGAACCATTGGGATCATTGGGATCAAAAATGAAAGAAAGCTTAAAATCAGAATTTTGGAAGCGGGTTTTTTTGCAATAAAAAAAATAATGATCGCAAGAAAAAAAAGCACCATAGTTGCAAGCTCAAGGTTATAAAGAATTCCAAGTAGAAAGGCAGATGCGGGCAAATACCACATCTCTCCTTTTGCATATCCATATAGGGAATAAACAAAAAGCAATGCAACAAGGGATATCGGAGCCGTATGATAAGGCATACGTGAATGAATAATAACAAGCGGAGATACTGCAAAAAGAAATGCAGTAATTAAGCCAATTTGTTCGCTTTTAAATAAAGCTTTACCAACAAAATAGGCTGCCAAAACCGCACCTACCCCTAGAAATGCCGAAAGATATGCTCCTCCGACAGGATTAAAATTAAACAACCAAAGAAAAGGTGCAAGTATGTATGTCCACAGGGCTCCTTGGTGAAGCCATGTGTAACTTGCGGTTATACCAATAAGAGGAAATTTGCCTTCTATTAGTAGTTCCTTTGCCGAAATATAAAACCATCCCTGATCGGGAATAAACATCATCAAGTCAAAAAGCCTATCTAATCTTAAGAATGCGGCAAGAATTAAAATAATGGCCAGAGTTAATTTTGTAGTATTCATTTTTTGAAAACAGACACTTTATTGCCCTTCTCCAATATTACAATTTTTAAAGGAACGTTTCTGGTTTCCGGCGGATGGCCCTTCCACCACAGAAGATACTCGTATCCAAGCGTAAATGATCTAAATTCGCTTAATTCGCCCTCGCCCACTATGTTGTAAGGGTTGCCGGATGCAATAGCAATAATTTGCTCCACAGCTTTCATACGTTCATAAAAAGCTATCCTACGAAAAGAATCCTTTGTCATGAAATCTGTTGAAAGCAAGAATTGGATGTTAAAGGTCGAAACTACTATTACGCAAATGAGGGCGAGCACAAAATTATTCTTTACGATCCATAAAATAGAAATGGAAGTTAAAATTAAAATAAAAGGGGCAATCAATAGGGTATCTGCTTCAATTGGAACTCGATGTATAGATAATCCTATTAAACCTACTGACAAAAAAATAAAAAGGAGAATATAAGATGAAGAAATTTTCTGATCGAAAATTCTTTTTTGAAATCTAATATTACGAATTAGATACCAAATCACAAAAATAATTGTCATAAAGAGAATTATCAAGGGGATCATGCTGCTTGATGCAAATATCAGTTGATTATAGTAAGAGAAAAATTCAAGCAAAGTTGAGGGATTAGATCCGGGTGAAGCAAAGCTTCTGTCAATTAAGCTGATAGGAAATTTTATAACTCGCCAAAAAACCCAAATCAGAAACCATATTGTTTGCTTTCCGCCATAGAAAATATCGTATAAAATGAATGGAATCATGGGAACGAGAAATGAAACAATTGAGATTAACACGAGTCTTTTGTCGAGTAATTTTTTAAACCACAGCTCTTTCTTTATAAATCCAGCACCTTTCTTTAAGTGCTGGGTAAATCCGAATCCTAAAATAATACCAACAGCTATGAAATACACGAACGTGGTAATTTCGTGATTATATAAGGTCCCAAGCATAAACGTGACCACCGGAAGGACCCAGGAATTTCCCTTAACAAGCTTAAAACTCAAAAAAAATAAGATTATTACAAAAAAGGGGATGGGGCTTGTATGATATGGCATTCTCGCGTTCATAACGATAAGCGGTGATGTTGCATAGAGAATTGATCCAAGAATCGCCGTTCTTCTATCAAACATTGAATTGAGAGTTACGTAAAACAAAAATATAGTTATGACTCCCAAAATAGCTATAAAATATGCAGGCGCAAGCGGATTAAATTGGAAAAGCCAAAGGATAATTGCCAAAACATATGTCCATAGGGCACCATGATGGATCCAAGGATGACTGGTCTCGGGCCCAACGAGCGGAATAGTCCCATACAATATCATGTCTCTTGCAGGAAGATAAAAAAGCCCCTGATCCCCAATAAACATCATAAGCTCGTTTAATTTAAAAACTCTAAGAAATAAACTAATTCCCATAATGGCTAGCAAAAAAATAATGGTTGTATTTATTCTTAAAAAAGACTCAACCAAAAGAGCTTTTAAAATCCCGAAATGCTTTTTAAAGTAAAGGAAGCGACTTTTTGAAAATATTTTTTCAGTGTCCTTTCTCTTCTTGGTACTTCTACCCCAAAAATGAACGATCTTTGCGTTTGGCAATATACCTACTTTAAACCCACTATTTTTAACTCTCCGACATACATCATTCTCTTCAAAAAAAAGAAAAAATCTATCATCAAATCCTCCTATCTTTTCAAATATATCCTTTCGAATCATCATGGCTGTCCCAGGTACAACATCTGTCTCAATTGTTTTCTTTCTGTTCCAAGTGGACAACCAAAACTTGCGCGAGATCGGATTGTTTGGAAAAATTTTATTTATAAATGACAGAGCGAAAATGGCTCTTGTAGGGGTAAGCTCAAGTGTTCCTTGAAGAGGATAAGGGGCAAGATTCACATCAAGAAGAATAGGAGAAATGACTCCAAACTTCTTATTTTTCAAAAGAAAATTAACCAAATTATTAATTGTATTCTGAAATACTTTTGTATCCGGATTTAAGAAAAATAAAAATTTACCTTTCGCATGTTTTACTCCCAGATTATTTCCTGCTCCAAAACCAATATTCCCTTCTGAAGAAACATATTTTACCCAATTAAAATGGCGTAAAAAATCAATTCCTATGCTTTTCTTTTCGTCATTATCAACAATAATTGCTTCATAATTGGTGTGAGATTTAGAATTTTTAATTGAGGAGAGAAGATCAAAAAGCTCATCGCGAGCTTTATAATGAACGATAATTATGGAGACAGAGACATTGTTTTTTTTAGTACTCAGTTTTTGCATATAGCAATGAAGTAGTCAGATTGAGAAACATTATCAGCACCTATTGGGAAATCATTGAAAGACAATTTGTTTTGTGATGTCCTGCCATAAAAGTCTCCTAAATACTTCCATATCTCTTCTTTAATATTCTTGGGAATTAATTTCCTAAGTCTAAATTTATCTTTGGAACCCAATGTTTCCCTTGCAATTTGTGAATTTAGAAATTCGATTATTGCGTTTCTTGCACGTTTTGATTTGGTTTGCCCTAAAATTTTGACGTTTGGGAAAAACTCTTTCAGCAAGTCTTTAAATTCTTCATACGTATATTCTTTTTCATGATAGGGACTTTCAGGACTGCCGGCTATAGAACTTATTGCCTTATTGGGTGTAGACAAAACTAAGATGCCTCTTTTTTTAAGAACGCGTTTTGCCTCTGATAAGAAATGTTTGGGATTTTTTAAATGCTCTATCACTTCAAAGCTACAAGCTATATCAAACTCACCATTTTTAAAAGGTAATTTTGTTGCATCAGCTACTAAAAAATCGGTATCTTGATAGTGCCTCTCCGCAAATGATATAGCTTCGCGGCTGTTATCAATTCCTACGACTTCGCCTTTTTTCGCAAGAACTGAAGTTCCATACCCAGTACCACATCCTATATCCGCAACTCTAGATCCTTTTTTTATTAATTTTTCTGCGAAGATGTAACGAGCTAATGCTTCTTGAAATAAGAAGTTAGCACTAATACTCGGAATCACTCTTTCATTAAAATCCATCATGCTTTTTTTGTCTCAATATCTTTACTGTAAAGAAGATAATAACAGGCACGGAAATAACTGTACCAAAAATAGCAGAAAAAGCCGCTCCTACTAATCCATACATTGATACCAAGGGAAGTACTACCATAGCAAGTCCTAAAGTTGCTACTAAATTAGAAAAGGCTACGTATTCTTGCTTTCCCACTGCAAGAAAGATTGCAAATGGAATTGTAGAAACGGCCTTCAACATCCCAAAAAGCGCTAAAATTCTTAGAACATCTGCTGCTGCAAGCCATTTTTCGCCCAAAACAATTAATACTATTTCCCGTGGGAAAAAGAATAATACCGCTCCAAATGGTATAACAATAAGAAAAATAACTAATGTTGTCCTAAGAAAAGCTCTTTTGAGATTGTCAACGCTTTGAGAGGAGATTTTTACATAGATTGGAAAAGTAACTTTTCCAAATACTTGTGTCACTTCAGAAATTGGAAGAGTTGAAATCTTATATGCTACTTGATAAATACCAAGAGAAACTGTATTCATAAGCCTTCCTACAATAATATCGTCTAACTCGGTAAACAAATAATCCAATATGCCGGATAATGTAACCCATTTGCCTCTGTGAATAACTCTTGATAAATATTTTATTTTAAATTCTAATTTTGGTCTTGGTACAACTATTATGTGGGAGGCTATCATCTCAATAGCTGCTGATATTATTAGTCCAAAAATAAGACTTATTGCATCTTTAGTTATCAAGGCGAAAATAATAGAAGATAATGAGAATGTAAAAAGTCCTAAGAAGCTGTAGAAGAATTCCATGTGAAATTTAAGCTCTTTTTGAAATTTGACGACAGAAGGATTTATGAATCCACGTACAAACGGCACTAAACTTATAAGAAAAAGTAGATTGAGAGATTCAGGAGATCTGAAAAAAGAAGAGACAAAAGGTGCGGTTACAAGGATTAATAATGCTATCAGTATTCCTCTCAATATCGATACTATCCATGCGGAATTAATATATTTCTCTATGTCTTTTTTTTCCTGGACAAGAACGATATTAATTCCGGTTTCAGTTAGTATTTCAAGCAAAGATAAAACTAAAGTAACAATGCCGAAAAGCCCAAAGTCCCCAGGAGCAAGAATTCTTGCTAAAATAGCCGTACGAACAATTGCGAGAATCCGGGTTGACCCCCTTAAGGCACCTATCCATGTAATACCCTTTATTGCAACAGTTGTATAGCCCATTTTTTTATATTCTCATAAATCTTTTTAAAAAGCCTAATGTCATGCCACAAATCACTGCCATATCTGAAGTTATCTGAAGGGCGGGAAGATATATAAACGCTTTTGGGTGTTTTACGTATTTATAATTTTTCCAGACACTCCATATCAGATAAATAGATAATAGATAATAGATAATAGATAATAGGAGAGCGGATTTAGTCGTGAAGTAAAAGATAACTAGAATCAGTCCAAAAAAATATCTTGCGAACAGTAGTGGTGTTTGAGGGCGGATATATAAGGCTTGTCCGTCACCGATTGCATAATTCAGAAACTGTTTTGTAGCTTGGAAAATGTTTTTCCTCTGAGGCCAGTAGACAATCGCTTTTTTCGCAAATTGGAATTTAAATCCTGCTTTCTTTAATTTTTTGTCGAACACTAAATCCTCACAAGTATTAAGGTTCTCAGGATACCCCCTAACTTTTTTGAATGCCTCTCTTCGAAATGCAACTGAACGTGAGGATGGTAAAAAATTTTTAGGGTCCACCTTATCCGGCATAACGCAAGTGTACGTTGCCAGACATTCTTCGAAAATCGAACCTGTCCTCGGTTTGTAAAACCCTGCTACAACATCAACATCTTTGTTCTCAAAGGGTTTGGTGATATTTTTGAGCCAATTTTTATCTAGAATACACCCTGCATCTGAAACTGCAATAATATCTCCACTCGAATTTTTAATCGCAATGTTTCTCCCCGCAGACCTATTCCCTTTTTTTACAATTACCCGGGTCTTAATTCGTTTCATACTTGATACATAATACTTAATACTTGATACTGTAGCATCTTTCGATCCGGCATCCACGATAATAAGTTCGTCTGGAGATACAGTCTGTTTAGATACTGATTCAAGAAAAAAACCGATAGCATTTTCTTCGTTTAGAACTGTTGTAATAAGCGATATTTTCATAATTTCCAAAGCTTAAGATAAATGTCCGCCACCCTACTCCATGTTTGCTTCCTAGCCCAAAAGTAGGCAGGTTTATTATAGGGTACCTTACCACCCGATATTGAGGAAACTACTTGACTAGCTAACGTCTCCGAATCTCCAGCAACCGATACGTATTTTGCAAAGGGAGAGAGAGTCAGATAGTCTCTTTTGAGTTCGTTTTGATACACGCTGAACACTTTTTTAGATCGGAGAAAAGCCTCAAGAATCGAAAGATACGAAGACGCGAATATAAAATCTGCTCGATCAATATATTTATTCAGATTATTGACGAATCCATGTACATTGCCGTATCTTCCAAACTGTCTTCTGTAATTACCGTCGCCGCATACGGTTAACTTATAGGATATTCCTCTGTTTTTGAGTTTTCTCAGCGCTTCAAGGTAAATTTTTACCCCATTATCCTCCTCAAGCCTTCCCAACAACAAGATATTCATCGATTTACGATTTTTTCCGAAATTTTTAACTTTTGACTTTAAACTTTGAACTGTTGAGACTCCTCCATATGTTATAAAGTCCGATTTTGTTCCATACCACTTCTCTATATATTTTCCGATGCAGATATTTCTCCGCGAAAGTTTTTCAGAAATTTTTCTTACAAATTTTGCCGTTGCTGTTGGCGGAAATTTTGTTTCATATCCATGAAAGGTCGTAAAAACTTTTTTGTTTGGAAATAAAAATCGAAAAGGCAAATACCAAAAGAAAACATCATGACAATGTACGATGTCAGAATTCCGAATGATCCCAAGCATCCCTAACACTCCGAGCCAAATTCGAAATTTCTTAAACCAATTTTCTGCTCCAAAATTTAACCTAATTACATTCAATTTTCTTGTGTCAATATTGCCTATTTGGCTTGATTTGACGGGCCGTATTAAGTTGATATCTTGCGTATCACTTTGATCTATTGAGTGACAATTTCTTGATCCGCCATGGGCTGAGCTCTCTGTAATAATCGTTACTTTATGTCCCCGCTTTATTAACTCTTTTGAGACTTCAAAAACATGCTTTTCTACCCCGCCAATATCAGGATGAAATCTTCTTGTTAAAAATAAAATCCTCATAATATCAGTGGGCCTATCAGGATTCGAACCTGAGACCTTCCCGATGTGAACGGGACGCTCTAACCAACTGAGCTATAAGCCCTTGAAAATGCTCCTTGCCCCGCATAAGCACTCTTGCAACGCGAGGACGTAGGCCTCGGGAGCAAAGTAGGCTTTGTGCGGGGTACCTCTGAGTTACGGATCCTAGATAAGTCTTTCGATTCTATCAAACTTATGACCTAATTTCTATTTGTGATGATTGACAAATCACAAATCATACTGGACAATAATAATCTATGCCTATTTTTCGAAAGATTTACACAATATTTATTGATCTCGCGGAAACACTGGTTATTGCAGGGGCGATTTTTGTAGTAATTTATGCTTTTCTATTTCGCCCATTCCAGGTCAACGGACAATCTATGCACCCTAATTACGAAAATGGTGAGTATGTTTTGACTAATCTTATTACTCTTAGATTTAAGCAAGTAGAAAGAGGAGATGTAGTGGTATTCGAATCACCTACTAATAAAGAGAAAGATTTTATTAAAAGAGTTATAGGCGTACCCGGAGATGAGATTATGATTAAGGCAGGATATGTTTTTATAAACGGTATAAGGCTTGATGAATCAAAATATTTACAACCGGATGTGAAGACATACGGAGGAGCATTTTTAGCAGAAGGGGTAATGGTACGGGTTCCGCCAAATCAATATTTTGCTTTAGGAGATAATAGAAATTTTAGTTCGGATTCAAGAGAATGGGGTTTTGTATCCTCCAATAAAATAGTGGGGGAATCTTTTCTGGTCTATTGGCCGGTTAGTAGTCTTCGGTTGGTGGAACACGCAAGATACAATGTGATAAACTAATCGGCTAATTTGTCCGAAAGGTTATTTAGCCACGGTGTGGTATGGCTCGGATCGCCTTTTAGCTCAAGAATTGCCCGAGCTTTTTTACTTGTCTGCTCAAACAAGACGCGACTAAATTTTTCTGTATCCACTAATTTTTTAGCTCGCGCGTCAAGCTCCGGAATGTAAAGCTTATCCCCTTTCCTATGTGGTTCTTTCTGCTGAATCTCTGACTTCACCTGTCTCGCTACTTCCTCAGCTCCTCGTACAGATATACCATCTACTAAAATTTTCTTGAACGCCTGAAGCATGAGTTTTGGATCGCCAATTGATATAAGGGGCCTTACGTGTCCCTCAGTAATAACTCCTGCGGCCAACGCGTCCTTTATAGCATCAGGAAGGGTTAGAAGCCTTATGGTGTTCGAGATGTAGGGAAGACTTTTCCCAACTCTTTTTGCCACCTCTGTAACGGATAAGTTAAAGTCATCTATTAATCTTTTGTATGCCTGAGCCCGTTCTAGCGGATTTAAATCCTCTCTTTGGACATTCTCAACTATTGACATCTCAAGCATTCCTTGAGGGGTAGTATCACGAACTATTACGGGAACCCTTAAGAGGCCTAATATTCTTGCCGCGCGCCAGCGCCGTTCACCTGCAATTATCTGGAATCCTGCCGGAGTTTTAGCTACAACTATTGGCTCAAGAATCCCCTGCTCGCGAATAGAATTAACAAGATCTGTTAGGGATTCTGGGGAAATTAAGCCGCGTGGCTGGAGCGGGTTTGGTTGAAGTAAAATCGTTTCAAGTTCCGCAGTCCTTTCGTTTGTATTCTCATCCATAGATTGCTAAATTATAATCCTTGCACCTCTACTATTTTTTTACCTCGTAGTGTTCTAAAGCTAACAATTCCAGAACTCGTTGCAAAAATAGTGAAATCGCGGCCTATCGACGTTCCGCTTCCGGAAACAACGTTTGTGCCGCGTTGTCGCAATATAATATTTCCGGAATTTACTTTTTGACCGCCAAAAATCTTAACTCCAAGTCTCTTTGAGATTGAATCCCGATTTCCCCTTACTGCTCCTTGTGATTTTGTGTGTGCCATATATATTGAAATTTTCGAATATTGTGAAAACCAAGCCGATTATAACAATCTGTTTCACACAAATCAAGAGGCTCAAAGTGGATCAAAAGTTCATTATTTTTTAGAGGGGATAATGTCTTGAATTTGAATTCTTGATATATGCTGTCTGTGACCGAAGACTTTTCTGTATCTTGATTTTGCCTTGAATCTTCTGACTCCAATCTTCTTTGTTTTTAAATTTTCAAGAACTTTGGCGCGAACAGCAAAATTTTCAATGTAAGGCCTGCCTATTTTAAAATCCGAATTGCTTACATAAAGCAATATCTTATCAAAAAGTATAGAACCGTTTTTCATCTCGGGTAATTTTTCGACATCTAGAACCTGCCCTTTTATTACCTTATATTGTTTACCACCTATTTCAACAACCACGTACTCCACCATAATGAAGAAGATATTTTATCAAAAAAGCTATCTAATTACCATAGATCTTTCTCTTGAGAAATCAAACTTGATGGACGAGATAATGCCAAGTATTATAAAATTCGTTAAAAGGGAACTCCCGCCATAAGAAGCAAAAGGCAATGTTACCCCTACAATCGGCACTATGCCTATGTTCATGCCTATATTTAAAAAAATATGCGCCAAAAGTAAAAAATATGATCCAGTGAGAACTAGGTTTGAAAATTCATCGTCTACATAGCTTTTAATCTTATAAATTCCGATCATTAGATAAAAGTAAAAACCTATTAGAAGCAAGCCTCCTAAAAGTCCAAGGCTCTCAGATATTGTCGCAAAAATAAAATCCGTGTGTCTTTCTGGTAGAAATTTAAGGATCGATTGTGTCCCCTCTCCAAATCCCCTGCCAAAAAAACCTCCGCTTCCAATTGAAATTAGCGATTGAACAACATTATACGATGAAGAGAGAGGATCAGAGGAGGGATTTATAAAGGTCATTATCCTCTGTTTTTGATATGGAGCAAGCAAATTAAATATTAAAGGCAAAAGCACAAGAACTATGCTTCCAATGCTAATGAAATATCTTATAGGAAATCCATAGAGCAAAAGCATGAAGAAGGCAACAAGGATATAAATCATCGTATTTCCAAGATCGGGTTGTTTTAATATCAGAAAAAAAATTGGCAAAATTAAAAGAATAGTTTTTAAGAATTTGCCTAAACTTCGCGAGTCATCTTGCGTAAGACGAGAAGCCATAAAAATTACAAAAAAGGGTTTCATAATTTCTGAGAATTGGATTCTGATACCAAAAATATCTATCCATCGGACTGCTCCTCTTGCCTCCACGCCGATTAAAAAAAGCAGCAGCAATACGGCAATCATTAAGTAATATAAATATTTCGAATAAAACCCTAGGATCTTATAGTCAATATTTAAAAAGACAAAATATCCAACGAGTGCCACTATGAAAAAGGTTAGTTGCTGGCGAAATATATTAAAATCAATAGAGTAAAAGGTTGCCAAAGAAAGAATCATAATTAAAACGGCGGGGGTTAGAATGGAAAGCTCAAGTCTATTTTTCATTTTTTCACGACACGGAAGATCTCAGATTTTGTAAGTTTATCGACGAGCGCTTTTTTTCTGATTTCCTCTTCGAAATCCTTTGGCCAATCCGGAAGCTCTACATCAACTTTCTCATCAAGACTTGTTCCTAGATTCTTTCTTTCTGCTTGAATTTTTCGAATTATATCCCTTGCAGCCCCCGCCGCCAAGTCTTGATTCGAGACACTCATATCACCTTCTGCTCTATAACTTTTTTCTTTTCCTTCAAAATTTAATTCATAAACATTTACCTCATCCAAAACAATTTTTAAAACTTCACCTGTCAGTTCGCGCGGTCCGAAGTATGAGAGTTTCCTTAATGGAATTCTGACAGCGACGCGAGCGGCTTTCCTTCTTGCGAGAATTATTGTTGTAACCGCCATCCCATCAGTCATTCTCTGTTCCAAATCTTTATCCACTAAATCATAGATAGGCTTAGGCCAGTCTACTAGATGAACCGACTCTTCCCCTGTTAAATTTCGGAAAATCTCTTCAGAGATTAATGGAGCTATAGGCGCAAATAGCTTTGAAAGTATAGACAAAGTTTCAAATGTAGTCTCATAAAATAACTCTTTATCTTCCCTGTTTTCTGCGGAAAGTCCGACCCTGTCCCTACTTCTCCTTATATACCAAGTGGATAAATTATTTACGAAATCTTGTATTTTTGTGATCGCGGAAACTGTATCATAAGAATCCAAAGCCTCAGTAACCTCTATAATTAACCGGTTGGTTAAAGATATAACCCATCTGTCCAATGCATTGGAACTGGCTTGCGACTTGTGACTTGCGGGAGACCAGCCGTCTATATTCGCGTAGGATACAAAAAAATTATAAACATTCCATAGTATTAAAAGTGTTCCACGAATCTGCATCTTATATTGTTCTTCTGAGATTAGAATATCCTCCCCTTTCATAACCGGTGAACTCATAAGATACATTCTTAAGGCATCTCCTCCGTATGTATCAAGCATCATCTTAGGATCAGGATAATTACCATAATTCTTACTCATCTTTCGACCATCAGACCCAAGAATTACACCAGTTACGGAAACATTCTTAAATGCGGGAGATTTGTACAAAGCGGCTCCTATTACATGCAGGACGTAGAACCAAGCTCTTATTTGCCCCGTGTATTCTGCTATGAAATCCGGAGGAAAAAAATCCTCAAGTTTTTGGGATTGATCGAATGGAAAGTGTCTTTCTGCAAAAGACGCAGATCCTGCTTCAATCCAGGAATCCAAAACCTCAGGTGTTCGGAGAGATTCCGAGCCACATTTTTTACAATTCACAATTATCTCGTCAATTCCCGGCTTATGTAAATCGGAAATTTTCGAACCGCTTGCCTCCTCAAGTTCTTTTATTGAACCGGGTATGAATCTTTCATGGCATTTTCCACACTCCCAAACCGGCACCGGAGACCCCCAATATCTATTTCTTGATATATTCCAGTCAGGTGCAGACTCAAGGCTCTTTAAGAACCGCCCGTGCTTGAAATGTCCGGGGAACCAGTTTATCTTCTCATTTGTACGTTTCATTAATGGCTTGAGGGTCTGAACGTTTACGTACCACGCGTCAATAGGAGCGTAGTAAAGCCTTGTACCGCAGCGCCAGCAATGAGGAACAGAATGCGTATATTTTTCATCTTTATATATTAATCCCCTTGATGCCAAATCCTCGTTTACAGCCTTGTTTGCCTTAAGATAGTACATCCTGCCAAATTTTGGAACATTATCTTTTACGGTACCCTCCTCATCCAAATGCGTTTCAACGTGTACGTTTTGCTCTTTCATAACCCTGAGATCATCCTCTCCGTAAGCGGCAATAGTAACAATCCCCGTTCCTTCCTCGGCTGTTACAAAACCTCCGCCTATCACTTCAAAAAGCTTCTCTCTGCTTTTTACCTGACTTTTATAATAATCATAATGTGGTTTGAATTTTTTGCCGATAAGTTCACTGCCCTTAAATTCGGAGACTGTCTCATAAGAATCCTTTATAATATTTTCGAGAGTCGATTTAGCAAGGATGTAAAGCTCGTCTCCCTGCCTTACCTCTACATATATTAGTTTTGGATTGACTGCCAGCGCCGGTGTAACAATTTTATTCCATGGAGTGGTTGACCAAGCAAGAAGATATGTTCCCTCCTCGCCTTCTAGTTCGTATTTATAAGTAGTTGCGCTTTCGCTTACATCTTTATAGTTATCAGCGTCCATCGCTACCTCAAAATTTGAAATGGGAGTCGCGCAGTGTGAACAATATAAAGATACTCGTAAACCCTTATAAATGTATCCCCTATCATACATCTGTTTAAACACCCACATCACGCTCTCCATATAGTTAATGTTCCATGTTTTGTAAGCATTTTTAAAATCTACCCAGCGTCCTATATGATCGATATACCACTCCCACTCGGCAGATGTTTGATTAACATATTTTTTGCATTCTTCAATAAATTTCTTAACTCCCACCCTTCCCTCAATCTCTCGTTTAGACTTAATCCCAAGCTCCTCCTCAACTTTATTCTCAACAGGCAGTCCGTGACCATCCCAACCCCAAACGCGGCGCACTCGATATCCTTTCATTGTCCAGTATCTTCCGAACAAATCTTTGGGCATACTTGAAAGAAGAGATCCATAGTGAGGGACTCCGGTTACGAACGGCGGCCCGTCAAGAAAGGTCCACTTCTTATCTTTCGGGCGGGATTCTATAGATTTCTCAAATATTTTATTTCTTTTCCAATATCCAAGTATCTTTTGCTCGAGTTTTGGAAAATCAACTTTTGGCGAAACAGGCTTGAATGACATATCCAATTATTATAGTCGAATTAGCTTCACTCTTCAAGAAATCACTAGATATTGGGCGGCTCTTCAGGGGGTATATGGAATCCGTCTTTACTAAAGACATGAAATGTCGTAGAAATATCTTCGCTATCCGAGAAAAGATGCTCTTCTCCTGTTTTTGTTCTTACAAGTAGCTCTGCATCTTCAAGGGTATTAAATGAACCGCAAGGGAATATGCTTCCATCAAAGCCATCGACACCCAAAACTATAAAATCGTCACCGGGATTTACAAACGGGTTTCCGGCTAGAACTGTTTTTCGAATAATTCTTCGAACATATTCTGCTCCGCCTACTCCCTCGGATTCAGCCCTACTGGATATTTTCGATAATCGTCTTATGTTCTCTTGTGTTGACATAAACGGATTATACCAAAAACGATTGATAAATAAGCAAAAAAACCTATAATTAAACTATGCTAAAGATGTTATTTCAAAAACTTAAATTACCTAAGGTTCAGATGTCTCTTGCTTTAATCGCAATATATCTATCCGCTTTTGGACAATTACCATTTGAACAATATCTCTACGTTTTAGTCGTATCTTTGGGATCAACCATGTTATTCGACCTTGTACTCTCTTACGCTCGAACAAGAAAGCTTTTCATACCCCACGCGGCCATGGTCACAGGAATGATATTAACGCTTTTGGTTGACCCAAGTCTCCCTTGGTACAAAATAACTACAATCGCATTTATTGCTATGGCAGCAAAGAACTTTGTTCGAATCAATAACAAGCATATATTCAACCCCGCAGCTACAGGACTTTTAGCGGGAAATTTTATCTTCGGTTCGAATATTGCTTGGTGGGGCAGTTCTTTCCACTATTCGAACACTTTTTCTATTCAAACACTAATTTTATACATTATTTTACTTTCTCCCCTATATATTTCAGCATATCGTATGAGAAAGTATTATTCTATTCTAAGTTTCCTTGCCATTTATACTGCCATCACAATTTTTAGCTTCGGAAACTTATCGATAAATACTTTATTCATTGCCGTTCTTAATCCAACGCTATTATTTTTTTCGTCCGTAATGTTGCCAGAACCGTTAACCTCGCCGCATGAACGGAATAAGCAACTACTTTTTGGTTTTAGTGTTGCCGCGCTTAACTTTATTTTGATATTGAACATAGTCGCCGGAAACATTTTCATCCCCGATCCTCTAATCGTATCGCTTCTTATCGCAAATATTATTTTCTTCAAGAAATAAATGCAATATTTTGATTTGATATTTACATTACATGCCCAAGAACAAATGAGAAATCGTGGCATAAAAATGGAGCAGGCTTGGGAAGTCTTCAAGCATCCAATGAGAACAAATATCGGAAAATACAAAGAGACAAAAGAATTCGAACGTGAATTTGATGACTTTAAAATTACTGTTGTTGCCCACCAAAACAAAAAAAACGAATGGGTTGTTCGATCCGTTTGGCGAAATCCTCCGCTCCCGGGAAGTCCCGATGCCAAACAGGAAGAAACCTGGAAAAGATATAAAAAAGCAGGGTTCTGGGGTAAAATTTTAATCCAAATCAAGCAACAACTCGGCCTCTAATTTTCTGTCTTAGAAATGCGGGGATTTTATAGACAGAACCCGCTTGTAGCTTCAATTTCCCTTATCAAGCACCGCTTAATAATAGGTATTCTTATGTCTCCAATAAGAATTTAACAGGAAATAAGAAAAAAGTCAAAACCTGTTGAGAATATCTACCGAGATTATCTTGACCCAAACAGAAGCAAACTCGCTACTGAAAGTATTAAAACGAAGGCTAACATTAGAAATGCAAGCTGCAATATTAATGCATATAGGCCTGAGTGAGGAGAAAAATCAGCGTAAAGTTTGCTATCTTCCTTGACGGTTTCGTTATATTCATCAAAACTTATAAAAGCTTTTGACCACAACTTCTCACCCTTGCTTTCTCTTTCAGCTCCATTGAAAAAATATTTTATATCAATAGCTATCTGAACAATTCCACTAAGCAATGAAACCAGTAAAAAAATCCAGGACAAAAACAATAATATTCTTTCTGCTTCAGATAAAGTTTTAATTTCTATAAATAATGGAGATGTAAAAGTAAAAAGAAAAATTGCAAATGTAAATAAAAGGTTTCTGAAAGCTGCCTCTGTTTTGTTTACCTCCTCGTTGTATAAGTTAGCTCTAATAAAATGTCTCTCTTTTGAACTCGTGCGAAGTTCTTCTATGAGTATTCTTATTTTCTGCTCGTTCTTCTTCTTTTGTTCGTTATCCATTATTATTTTCCTGCTCTCCGTTATTTATGAGTCCACCTATATCCTCTGGTAGCTGATCCGGAGAAGTAGGAATTGTAGCACCTTTCTCTACTTTATCCCGCTTTTTTTCTTCATCATTATTCATCTCAGCAAATAATACCATAACATACCACTAACCACAATCTAATATAAAGACTTTTACTAAAAATGCGGCTAGTTTTAACACTCTTCCATGTGTGGTATAATTAGGCATGGATTATAAAGAAACTCTGAAAGAAGTTGTTAAGGTTCACCAACAAGTATCGCACTTGTATCCGCCACGCCAAATCCCTTCTTATCATTTGCCACAAGGGGCGGGAACTTACATAGACGCTATTGCAAAGGCAAGGGAAAACGCAAGAACACAAAATGACATAAATAGATACTTAGTCGCAGAACTTTTCTTTAAGGACTTTATTGACCCCACCGGAGAATATGAAACAACAAAAGCCTTCAATGCGCTTGAAAAGAAGCTAAAGGAAAACCCACTGTATCGTGGCTGGGTTAAGGTTTAGCTACATCCAACCCAAATCTAACTCCCTCAAATTGAAGGCTTACAAAGTGGAGTATTAAAAAGAGTAAAGATATTAAGAACAATGTCTTAAAAATATTTTCTACTCTATCATGGTTTAAATGGAAAAATTTTAATACCTTATATGTGAATGTCTTCTTGTAAGCATCTTCTCTCTCTTTCAGATGTGGTTCAACTACTTCTTTTTCGGTTTTAACAGTTTCATCTTTCCATAATTCCCTAGACCACCAATAGTGTTTCATTTCTTGTTCATAATCCCACTCCTGTGATTGGTAATCAGCCTGCGTAGCTATATTTTGCAACCAGATACCAAAGAATAAACTAAACAAAATAGAGCAAATTCCAAGCGTAAGCCAAATTGTAGCTTCCTGTGGATTTGCAAATATCACTATCGCCGTAAGAATTACACCTTCCAATGTAATGAGTTGTGTTATTGATGAAGAATGTTTTTCAGATAATTTTTCGGACTTTTCCGCATGCTTCTCTAGAAACCGTTCATGTCTTGCTTTTTCCTGCTCTATATTCCTCCGGTTGATAGGGTCTAGTTGTTTCTTTAAGAAATTTTCTAAGTCTTTTTTTAAGTCTTCATTGCTCATGGTGCCTTAAACATTATATTATATCCAAATCTGTAGCTCAATCATTCTCCATGTCGCACAACATTGCTATTGCGACATAGTTTTGAGGCTAAATGTTGCTCCTGGAAATTGTCTCGTGCGTAAATGCTCTACTATAAGATATAAGTTAGTTATAGCTTCTGAAGATTATTTCAAACTGATTTTTATACGCTTCGAATATAATTTTTGCCCTTTGAAATAAATCGTTCTGGCCCAATATACATTTATAAGGCGCGGCGGCTTCAATAATCCCCATACTTAATGTAAATTCATGATCATAAATCTCTGCTTTTAGCCCATTGAATCTGTGAGATCGAAATGATCCGCCAATAGAAAGACCGTGCGATACAGGAATCTTGTTCCATTTGATGCTTAAAGCGTCGGCAATAACTGTAGATATCACAGCACCTGTTGCACCTGAATCAACGAGAGCAAAAGTGGAAAATTCATGTTTTCCATTTTTAAATGTTATGGGTAAAAGTGGGGCAAGGACTATTTTGTCCTTAAAATCAGGTAATGGGCTATAAGGTACTACCATGCGTTAGAATGAAACCCACGAAATTGGAGTATGATTCACCCGCAGGAAAGTAGTAAACTTTTTCTTTAAATTCTTTTGATTTTTTTATTGCTTCATTAAGGGTTTTACCCCACAAAATTACTCTCTTATGATCTTGTGAAATTCCTACCCATCCATCTTTATACCTTTTAAGTAGGTTTACAAAATTGATCTTATTTTGTTTCATAGAATTATTATATCATCTTTCTACAAGAGTTGAAAAATCAAACGAGTTGATAATTAGTTCTTCTGGCGGAGGAAGGCGGGGATGTCAAAAATTGACTCTTCTTCTTGTGGAGGGGTCGCCGAAATAGGCTCTCCATTTTCACCCGCTTCTTCCGGCTTTTCCACTAATTCTTGAAGTCTCTTCCTTGATTCGTCAAAGCCGGTAGCAATAACTGTTATGCGAATTTGGTCATGAAGATTCTCATCAATTGTTGCGCCAAAAATAATGTTTGCGTCAGGATCCGCAGCGGATGCAATAATCTTTGATGCCTCATTAACTTCTGCCATGGAAAGATCTGTTCCCCCGATAATATTGTAAAGCACTCCGCGTGCGCCTTCCATTGAAACCTCAAGGAGTGGAGATGCGGTTGCTTGACGCGCGGCAAGTTGTGCCCTGTTTTCACCAACTCCGATTCCAATACCCATTAACGCAGACCCTGCATCCGTCATAACGGTCTTAACATCTGCAAAATCAACGTTAATTAACCCCGGAATGGTTATTAAATCGGAGATACCCTGAACACCGTGGGTAAGAACAGAATCTGCTACCTTAAAAGCTTCAAGCAATGACAATTTTTTATCTATTACCTCAAGAATTCGCTGATTCGGAATAACAATTAGAGTATCCACCTTCTCCTTGATCTGTTCTATCCCTTCTTCTGCCGCGACCATGCGTCGAGTTCCCTCAAACAAAAATGGTTTTGTAACAACCGAAACAGTAAGTGCCCCTATCTCTTTGGCAACCTCGGCAATTATAGGAGTGGCACCTGTTCCCGTTCCGCCCCCCATTCCGGCTGCCAAGAATACCATGTCTGTACCTTCAAGCATCTCTTTTATTTTCTCGCGAGATTCTTCAGCGGCTTTTTGCCCGATTTCAGGATCCCCTCCTGATCCAAGACCCCGAGTCAAATTCTCACCAATTTGGATTTTCACATTTGCCTGGTTATTTAAAAGGGCTTGGGCATCGGTATTTATAGACATAAACTCAACACCTCTTATTTGTCCTTCAGAGATCATTGAATTTATGGCATTTGATCCACCACCACCAATACCAATTACGCGGATTCTAGCAAAAGAAGTAGTTTGAGGCTTAATTAACATGGCTATCAGTAATTAAGCCCATCCTATCACAAAACTAAAATCAATGCAAGGACAACTCGGATTATTGTTGCGACGTAACTTCGAGGATATCTGGATGCTCGCTATTATCAAACTCAAGAAATATTTCGGAGAGAGCCTTATGTCCTGGCCAAGGTGAGACTTTTCCATAACCCACAGAAGCTAATGATTCTTTTTGTGATTTTGGTTCTCCTGTAAGAAGACCATAACGTTCAATTACTATTGCTAAGTATTGTGGCTTTCTTCGCCTGTGATCGCTCTGAGAAAATATATTATGAAGAACCCTTCCTGCCTTAGCAATATCTTCTGGTGTATTAAGGTGAAACCTTAGCTCATAATCGGTATAGTCGGAACTGAATGCGTCTTCAAAGAGCTTCCTGTAGCCTTTACTTACTCTCTCGACAAGTTCTGGAGGTACGCGCAGTAGAATACGGTCAGCCAAACTTTGATAATGTGCAGCTTCTTGTGCTTTTTCTTGGGCAATTTTTGCTTCATCTTTTTGAATTAATGCGCCTTCAAAGGAAGCAACGTGTGCCCTGAAAGATTCTTCTTGCCCCTTTTGAATATCTATCTCAAACCTTGAAACCATAATTACGGATATATTATAAGTATCTTTATCCCCTTGTCAATTGTTATTTGGGGAGGAAAGTCTTGAGTAGTTTTGTGATGGAACCGAATATGCCGCGGGTGAAGTTGAGATTGAGAGGACGCAGAATTCCGTCCAAAAACGAACCTTCTTCTTGACCCTGAAAACCTTTAGCAAAGAATAGAAGCCCAACAGATGTTGCAAAGCTCGGGTTTTCAATGTCATCAATTAAACCCGTAACATTAGCAGGTATTCCTACTCGAACAGGCATTGACAACATTCTTTTCGCCGATTCCTCGGCACCGGCGGTCCTTGCCCCGCCTCCCGTAATTACAACTCCGGCCGGAGTCTGCGTGGCAAAGCCGCTTTTCTTGAGTTCTATCCCAACCATAGTAAATAATTCATTAAGTCTTGGTTTTATTATTCCGTCCACAAGTGTTTTCTGAGAAACTTTTTTTAAGTCTTCAATCAAATGAAGCCCTGCAAGATCTATATCATCGCTTGATCCCTCTTCCCCACTGGGCCGGAGACCCTCCCTCCGGGCAGAACCCTCTGGGGCGGCGTCTGGGCCGGTGGCTTCTTTGCTTTTCTTCCCGTACTTTCTTGAAAGATAGAGTTTAATCTTTTCAGCGCTTTCAAGCGATATTCGAAGCCCAATAGCAAGATCATTTGTGATGTGGCGAGCACCAATCGGTATAACAGACGAATAAGATAGCGCCCCTTCAACATAAATACAAATATTTGTAATTCCGGCGCCAATATCAACTAGAATTGCTCCCAGTTCCCTTTCGGTTTCTGTAAGAACGGCCAATGAGGAAGCAAGTCCTGAAAATACAACCGATGAGACGCCTACTCCGGCTTCCTGTTCAAGAACTCTTTGGACATTTTTAACCGAGACGGAATTCGCAGTAATTATGTGTGTATCCACCTCAAGTCTCACTCCTGTCATGCCGACAGGATCGCGAATGCCCGTTTCTCCGTCAACAGTAAATGTTTTTGGAAGGACGTGAAGAATACTAGTTGTAGAGGGCGTTGAAATAGCGCCAGCCGCCTCAAGGACTCTTTGAACATCCTGAGGGCCTATCTCCCCAGAGGGCTGAGAAATTGCAACAATTCCTTTTGAATTCTGACTTAATATGTAAACTCCTGACAATGAAACAAAAACGCGATCAACAGAATATCCTGCCATGCGTTCGGCTTGATCAAGCGAAGCATTAATTGAAGAAGAAGCTTCCTCTATGTCAACTATCTGCCCTTTCCTTATTCCTCTCGCCGGAACTTCTGAAACTCCCAAAATATTAATACCGTCTTCTTGCAACTGACCGACGATGGCTGCAACCTTTGAGGATCCTATGTCTACTCCTACGACGATTTGTGAATCAGCCATAAAATTTAGAACAATAGTTAAAATAGCTGAATAGTTAAATAGTTTTAGCTATGTAACCATTCTAACTATGTAGCTATTTGCTCTTGTTCTTATACTATTATATGTGCTAGAATTTTACAATAGGCTGCTCAAACCGAAGATCTATAAGTACGGGCTTTTTATTTTCTATCGTAAGTTTGTTAAGAATCAATTCCAAAGACACAACCTGCCATTTAGCATCGCGAGTTTTTGCGAAATAAACTTTAGGTCCATCTTTAACCTGACCTATAAATAAACTTGATGCGGAACTTTCAACTAAATATTCCGTAATAATATTTTTGTCGGATAAGATCTTGGACAAATCTTCGCGGGTTGCAAATTCTGAAACCGGCTTTATAATAGCATCTTTTTGTTCGCTTGAAAACTTAAGAAGCGGAAACAGATTTTTAACTGAAAGAGAGAGCAATATGCCGGCCGAAATTGCTAAAGCTGCGATCAATAAAGCAAAAATTGTCTTTTTAATATTCCTTCTAACTTTTCTTTTCACCATAAACCCCTTCAACTACATCTGCTATTCGCTGGGCTGCGTCTTTTATTACAAACTCGCGTACGTTTTCCATATTATTTTTGTATCTTTCTTGATCTTTAAACATATTTCGAACCATATCTAAAATTTTTTTTGGCACTGCATCATTCTCTTCTACGTACTCGCTTACGCCAAGATTCTTCAGGAATTTTGCATTCTCAAGCTGCTCGAGATTTTGTCCATGAGGAAGTGGAATAAGTAAGCTCATTTTCTGCGTTGCCATAATCTCAAATATAATATTTGCTCCCGACCGCGAAATAATAAGATCGGCTCTTCTCAATACGTCTCCTATCTCGCGTGGATAAATAAACTTCTTAAGGATATATCTTTTCGCAAGATTCTGCGGTAGAGCTAGTTTTTTATGCGAAAGTTTTTCAAAGTCACGAAACTTAAGACTATCACCGGTTTGATGGATTATTGCGAAATCGCGGAGTAAATCTTCAAGAATGTCATAAATCACGGAATTTATAAAATGAGAGCCGGTACTGCCTCCGGTAACGTATATCACCCTACCCTCTGGAATTGAAATTTCACCCTTGGACTCAAAAATCTCAATTCTAACAGGATTACCGGTCATTACAACTTTATGGGCGGGGAAAAAATTGGCCGAGCTTTTAAATGATACGCATATCTTCCTTGAGAACCTACCTACTATTCTGCTTGCGAGTCCTGCTTTTTGCGTTTGTTCATGCAAAACTACCGGGATACCCAAGAATTGTGCCGCCAAAGATATTGGAAGGCCAATGTATCCGCCAAAAGTTAAAACTATATTGGGTTTTGCTTCGGATAAAATTTTAATCGATGTGAGAAACCCAATCGGAGCTTTGAGAAGGGATGTAATAGTATAGGCAGTAAATTTTCTCTGAAAGCGACCGGTTTTTATTTCATAAAATGGAAGATTTTCCTCTTTGGCGATTGCGTACTCAAGACTTTCGGTTTTATCACCCTCAAAGGGATAACGACGACCGGCGATTATTACTTCATGTCTTCGCGCGCCAAGCTCTTTAATTAAGCTATATGCAGGGGAAAAATGTCCCCCCGTAATTAGTACTTTCATCTTTTAGTTTGTAACGTTCGTAAGGTTCGTAAAGTTCATAAAGTACTCAACTTTACAAACTTTAAAAACTTTATAAACCTTATAAACTAGGTCTTGTGTCTTGCGATATTTAAAAGTATTCCGATTGCGATAAAGTTTATAATTAATGACGAGCCGCCGTAAGAAACAAAAGGTAAGGGAACTCCTACCAGTGGAACTAAAATTACTTGGGATGCAAGATTAACAAATGCCTGAATACTTATAAAGCTGACTATGCCTGCTCCGAGTAATTTTCCAAAAGTATCTTTAGTATTTTGCGCAATGTAAAAACCTATAATTGTGAGCACAATAAAACATCCGATCAGAGCGCTCGCCCCCACAAAACCGGCTTCCTCAGCAAATATTGAAAAAATTGAATCGGTCGTTGATTCAGGTAAATAAGCATATTTTTGGATCGAATTTCCGAAACCAAGACCTGCTAATCCCCCTGAGCCAAGAGCAATTAAAATCTGCTTAATATGATATGGCGCGGAAGAAAGATTCTTTGAGTCAAAATTTTGAAAAGCAAGCAGTCTTTCAAGTCTATAGGGTGCAATCTTAATTAGTGCAAATATGCTTCCGGTAAGTAACAAAGCTATAAATATCATGTCTCGAATTGGCGCTCCAGATAGAAAATATACAATTGTGGCAGTCGCGGCAATTATAAAAGCCGTTCCCAAGTCCGGTTCGATTACTACCAAAAGAATTGATAACAGAAGAAGCATTAGAAAAGCCATCAGCCGTCCTTTTTCTCTCTCCGACAACCAAGCAGCAAGGTAAACCGTCAGGGTAATTTTAAGTACTTCCGACGGCTGGAGAACAATAAATCCTAAATTCAACCAACGATGGGCCCCTTTAAGCTTAAGGCCAATACCGGGGAAAAAAACAAGAATTAAAAGAAATAAAGATCCAAGCAAAAGAGGCAGGGCTAGTTTGTAATAGTTTTTATAATTAATTTTTGAAATAATAAGACACAAAACAACGCCTAAAATAAACCAAATCGCCTGGTTTTTAACAAAATAATATTTGTCTCCGATTGACAATAATGCCGTGTATGTAGAGCTTTCGTAGAGGATAAATATGCCAATTAGAGAAAGCGTTACCGATGTCAAGAAAACAAGGAGTCCGGATTTTTTCATCTAAAAGAAGTCTATCCTATTTTTGCCCCAAATTCAAAGAAAAGCGATGTAGAGTCCAAGAAGCGCAAAAACTATACCAAGAAGCCACGCTCTCATAACAACCTTAGGCTCCTCCCACCCTCGTTTAATAAAATAAACGTGGATTGGGGTGGCAGGAAGTATTCGTTTACCCAAAAAACGGCGGGACAAAATTTGAAGAAGTGTAGATCCCACTTCAAGGACAAATACGCCTCCAATTAATGCGACTGGCAATGGTTTTCCGGTCAAAAGTCCCACAGCGCCCAATACCGCCCCGAGAGAAAGCGCTCCCACATCTCCAAGCCAAAGTCTCGCGCGATAAATATTGAAGTATAGAAAGGCCAGAACGCTCCCTATTAAAATTGCAATGAATAAAGAAAGGAATGGATCAATAATGGATCCTGAAACGGCAAGAAATGCAAGTAAACAAATAACAAGAAGGCCAGTCGCAAGCCCATCCAAACCATCTGAAAGGTTTACGGCATTTGCAAACGAGACAATGACAAAGGCTGCAAAAACTATATATAAAGCCCCAAGAACTATGTTTCCAAACCAATGTACGTAAACAAATGAGTACCCGAGTTGAAAATACATCACGGCCCCAATTATCAGTCCCAAGATACATTGGATTGCAAATTTATGAGCCAGTTTCAGTCCAAAAACACCAGTATGAGTATTGAATATTTTACGAAGGTCATCGTAAAAACCTAAGAAACCAAACCCTATAAATGTAAAGAGTAGGACAAATAATTCCCAGAACTTAACATCCACTCGAAGCAATCCATATGCCCAGAGAGAAAGAAAAGTTACAACGAGAATAATCAAGAGTCCTCCGCCAAACGGAGTTCCAACTTTCCAGACCGAAAGTCTATCCAGTAATCTGACGCGCTGATTAAAAACATCACGATGATGGTTGTGACGCTTTTGAAGTTTAATTTTATATAATAAATCTATAAAAGGGACAAGGAGTATCCCCGTTATTGTCAAGGATAGTATTGCAAATCCAAAAACCTGTGCCATATTTATTGTTTGCATCCTCGTCCTGAGCGGATCGAAGGATGCCATAAAAATTAATTATAAGCGTAAAATGGATCTAGACGCAATAAGCGAGAATGAATTATAAGCTTCCCTCCCCTCAAATACAACTATGTCGGGCGCTTTGGTATTTTTATCAACAAATTTTGCAATTTTTGCCGGGGGCAAAACTTGGACAAGGCAAAGAGATTTTTCCTCCTGTATCCCTATAACTAAAGGTTTGTAATGATTATCATTTGTCAGGAAAAGATAATCGCATACTTTTCCAATCTCTTTTCCTAATTCCAAATGATCTTGGTACGCGTTCTTGCCAAGCTCCGTAAGTGGCTGAAGGATCAAAATTTTCTTTCCCTTATATAATTTCATATATTCAATTGCCCCTCTTATAGAGTTAATGTGAGTATTGTATGTGTCGTTTATCAAAATTGAGCCTTTGGAGTTCTTCGCAGGATCCATTGTTCTTGGCAAGGGACGAAGGCGCAATAACTCCTTTCTAATCAATGAAAAATCTATACCTAAATACAGTCCTAAAAAAAATCCCGGGAGAAGATTTTCTACGTTTTGTAATCCCACGAGCTTAATGTCTGATACTTTATGTTTTTTTCCAAAGACGCGAACATCAAAAGATACCGAAAAGCGAGAAATCCTAATGTTTGACGCATAAATATCCGATGCTAAACCCGCCTCTTCAAAAGAGTAAATAAATTTTTTATTTTTAATTCGACTATATAAAGACATTGTATTGGGATTATTTCCGCATAAAATAACAATTCCGTCTCTTGGCAGCGAGCCAACTACTTCATATTTTGATTCTATTACATTATCAAGGTTCCCGAAAACAGAAGTTTTTTCATCGTTTATTCCCGTAATAACTGCTATTTTAGGACTTGCTATATTGCACATCTCGGATACATCTCCCTTTTTGTAGTCTTCCATCTCAACTATAAATACCTGCTTGCGAGTATCAAGTTTTGAGAGAATTGTTTTTGCTATTCCGAGAGCACTATTAAAGGGCGTATCATTTTCAAGCACGTTGAATTTAATCGATAATATTCTTGTAATAAATTCTTTAGTTGAGCCTTTAGCGTAACTTCCAACTATGGCAACCGTCAGGAGATGTTTGTGTTTATTAAATTTATCAATTGCTCGATTTATGATTGTGTCTTGTTTAAAGTCAAAGAAAACTAAAAAAATACTTATAAAGAAAGCTGTAATAAACGGCAATAGTTTGTCAATTATAACCATCCAAAGGAATTGATCTAATGGGGGAAGAAGATATAAAACGATCGAAACAGCCAATGTAAGAAGTATTATTAGGATAACATTAAAAGAAATTCTCGGCAATAAAAATTCACGATTATAAATTTTATATAATATCTTTAGAAAAAAATAAAAGTAGAGGAAAAATATTAATAGATGGTAATAAAAGTCAAGGCCGCTTACGTAAATTGTCGAGCCATATAAAAAAATTACTAATATCTTGACAAGGTTTTCCCATCCTAATATTAAACTTCTCCCTCTTTTTGTTTCTCTAATGTATATTAAAATGCGCTTTGCTCTGTATTCTTTATCTTCCCAAAGCTTGACCCAGGAAAAAGCATTAAATATTAAGAAGGAGAAAAAGAATATTGATGTTAGTCTAAAAACAAGATCCGCCATTATCTTTCTTAATTAATTATCATTTCAAGCTCGTTTCAGGATCTCTTTGGGCGGCCGTATCTGCCGGCCCGCTTCGCCATAGCTTTATCGAGGCGAGCAGGCAGGGTTTTCTTTTCTTCTACAAACTCGGCAAATTTTGTATAAAATGTAGTATCTGAATCAACATTTCTCATAACGGTTGTGGATGGTCCAATAATTGCATTATTTCCAATAGTTATTCCGGGCATGGTGGAAACCCGCTCTCCAATTACCACATTATCGCCAATTATCGCGCCAAGAGACCCAAAACCTGTATCTATCTTTTCTCCATTAACCACGGAACGGACGTTAGCTCTATCCAGGCGAACATTTGCAGTTCCAAATAGAGCTCCAATTTTGGAATTTTGCCCAAGTACAGAATCACCTATAAATCCTGAATGTGTTTTTGTTCCTTCCAAAATTAGCGATCCCCTCACTTCCATATATGCACCTATGACGGCAGATTCTTCAATATCTGATCCATCTCTAACAAGCGAATTAGACCCTATGAAGACGTTTCTACCTATGTAGCATGGTCCTTTTATAACTGCGTTTTCAAGTACCTGTGCGCCCTCTTCTATAACTACACTCCCATCAATTTGTGCGTTACCTGCAATCCGCGCTTTCTTTGAAATACTTCTTTTTTGTTTTGAAAGTATGTAGTTTTTGATATTAAGAAGATCCCACGGATACTTTAAAGATAATATTTTATGGTTTGTTAATGCAAGAAGAACTCTCTTTTCTTTTGCGTATTTATCTAGAGCGTTCTCCAAGGAATAATGTGTTGATGGAATTTTTTTAAGAGTTTTAACGAAATCCTGGTTAAGAAAATAAACGCCAACAATTCGTAAATTTGAAAATCCACGACTACTCTTGGGCTTCTCGGAAATTTCAAGTACCCTATCGCCATTTATTTTAAGCGCTCCGAATTTTCTTTGCGATGGCTCGGGCGTTGCAAGAAGAACCGGTTCCTTATTTGTGCCTCTATTTAAGTCTATTGCGTGCTTTAACTCATCAAACTCTACATGATTTGAATTAACTAAAAAAAAATCTCCCGTTAGAAATTTTGATGCAACTATAAGAGCATCGCCCGCTCCAGTTGGCTTTTCTTGAATAACATATCGAATTTTAACGCCAAACTTTTTGCCATTCCCCAAAACATCTTGAAAGTTACGGTTGTTGCCGGTTACTATAGTGATATCAGTTATACCAGCGCGCTTAACAGCTCGGACAGTGTGCGAAATCAATGATTCTCCGGCAATTTTTACAAGACATTTGTGTTTCAGGTTCAGTGGGAAGAATCTACTTGATTCTCCTGCTGCCAGTAGTACTGCTTGCATTAGACTATTCCTCTTTCTCCCGCATAGCGAGATCTCTCCTCAAGAGACTCTTCAATAACATCTATGTCTGCCCCAAGTGATCGAAGTCGCTTGTCAAAAGCTTCATATCCTCGTTCAAGATATTCAATTCCAAAGACTATACTTTCTCCTTTTGCAATTAAAGCTGCTATTACCAGCGATGCGCCGGCTCGTAGGTCCGAGATATTTAATACTGCATTGTGGAGATGAGTCTTGCCGTGAATCTTTAACCCATGTTTACCATTTTTGCGATAATTAAAATTGTAAAATTCTTTTGGATTCACAACTTCAGGTTGATAAATTTCCAAATCCGCTCCCATTTTCGCAAGTTCATTAACGTACCCAAATCTATTTTCGTAAATTGTCTCATGAATAGTAGAGTCACCTTCCGCTTGAGTCATAAAAATAGCCCAAGGTCCCTGCCAATCGGTCATAAAACCCGGATGAGGTGCGGTCAATATGTGCGTTGGCTTAACATAGCCGGTCAAATAAAATCTTGCTTTTGAGTCCTTTTTCTCCCATTTTCCCCCTGCTTCTTTAAACTCCGAAACAAAATTCTTAATATCTAAAAGGTCTATGTTTTTAATATAAATTGCACCACCTGTTAGCGCCGAAAGGATTGCAAAAGTTATAGCTTCATTTCTATCGGGGGGAATCTCAAAAGTTGCCCTATGAAGCTTTTGAACTCCATCTATTACAATTGTTCGAGGTTCTGTCCTCTTAATTTTTGCTCCCATTGAATTCAAAAGACCAATAAGATCATCGACCTCGGGCTCTTGTGCAGCATTCTCAAGAACGGTTTTTCCGTGAGCCAAAGTTGCCGCCATTATAAGCGTTTCTGTTCCTGTGTGGGTGTTTTTTTTGAAACGATACATTGTACCCTTTAATCCGTTGGTTCTAACATGGAAATATCCGTCTCGACTGTTATATTTTGAAACCGCCCCCATTTTTTCAAGTCCTTCAATATGACGATCTATGGGACGGGCTCCAATTCTGCAACCGCCGGGATTTGGAATTAATGCCTCCTTTTTTCGGGCTAAAAGCGGGGCTAAAAACATAGAAGATGTTCTAATTTTTGCCCCCATCTCAAGAGGAATTTTGATGTTTCTTATTTTCTCGACAGAAATTTTTACCGTGTGTCCCGAAAGCTTAACATGCCCGCCAATTTCTTTAACGAGCTCGAGCATTACTAAAACATCTGAAATTAGAGGAACGTTCTTGATCTCAACGGGTTCGTTTGTCAAACACGCGGCAATTATTGCTTTTAAAACCACATTCTTGCTTCCTGAAACCGCGACTTCCCCAGCGAGCTTACTCCCACCATTTATAATATATTTTTTCATACTAGTTTTTCCGCCACGTGATAAACGTCTCCTGCTCCCATTGTAATTACTATTTTATCCGATCCTTTAACGTTTTTCCTGATGTATTCTACCACACTCGTTTGCGTTTCAATCAACTTCACATTAGGTTGGACTGTCCGAACTTTTTCAACGAACTCTCGGTCCTCCGCGAGCCCATGTTCGCTGAGATCACGAGCCGATGTAAAAGTCGGCAAAATTATTAGTTCTGAAACACCCGCAAAAGAGGAGGTAAACTCAGAAAGAAGAGCCTTTGTTCTGTTGTAAGTATGTGCTTGAAAAATAACCGTAATTTTTTTGTTTGGAAATGTAGCTTTTATTGCTTCGAGAGTTTTTCGAATTTCTTCTGGGTGATGAGCGTAATCATCAAATATTAAAACCCCATCGGGGGTTTCGCCGATTCCCTCAATTCTCCTCTTAATGCCCCTAAATTCGGGAAGGACTCTTTGAATATCTTGAATCGAAAAACCAAGCTCAATAAGAAGCGCAATAACGGCTAGCGAATTCTTGGCGTTATGGTATCCTGGAATTGATAATTCGAATATTCCAAGCGAAGTATCTTTTCGAAAGACTTCAAAGTGCGAACCAAAAACGTGCGAACCAAAAACCTCCTGGTTAAACCCAGCACCATAATGGCGCTGGGTAAAATTCTTTATTACAAATTCATTCCCCTCATCAGCCCCATAAGTAAAAACCCTAATCCGACTGCCATCACCCGTGATACCCTTTATACCCGTGGTGCTCGTGATACTTTTAATATTTCCGTCATCGCCATTCACAATAAGAGTTGAATCCGAATCTAGATTCGATACGAATTTCCTATATGCTTCCCGAACCTCCTCAATATCCTTAAAAAAATCCGGATGGTCAAAGTCAATGTTGTTTATGATTAAATACTTAGGATGTTGATGTAAAAATTTAGGATTTCGATCGAATTTTAGTTCGGAGAGGTACTCATCAGCCTCTGCTATAAAATATTTACCCCGGCCATAATGCCCCGCGGCGCCAATCTGAAAAATTTCGCTCGTCCCAACGGTGAAACTAGGGTCGGACCCCAAGCGTGAAAGACATGCTGCTGTCATTCCTGCAATTGTAGTTTTACCGTGAGATCCTGAAATAGAAATACCTTCGATGTCATTTCGGCCGAACAATTCTCCCGACATAAATAATCCGACCGCTTCCCCATGAGATATAACCCTGTAATCGTTCTCCCGAGCAAAAACTGCTTCCGGATTTTCAAAACCATCGTGAGCCGCTGTGGCAATAAAAAGACACTCGTCAGGTCGAGTTGTCCCAAAAAAGTTCTCCACATTCTCCTTTTTAAACCCAATTAGACTATCTATCCCTGCCTCCTTCAGTATTTTATCCGTTATAAATTCTTCCTCGACATCACTTCCTTCCACAATAAATCCAGCCTCTTTGGCAATAATCGCCAAAGTTGCCATCCCCACACCCTTAATCCCCATGAAATATATCTTTTTATACATGAGAATAGTATTATATTAAATACATCGAATACATGCCACTAGCTAGAAATTGGTTATTAGAAATTAGAAAATGGTTCGGAAATTAGAAATTGGAAATTGGAATTTAATTACCATTTTCTATTTTCAATTCTCCATTACTATTTTCTATTATCTATTAACTATTTTCTAGATTATTGTGATGGCAGATTATAGTACTTGATGAGATCGCGGGCAATGTTAAAAAAGATAGGTGCGGCGGTTTCGGAGCCGTAAATTGATGTCTTGGGACGGTCCACTAGAACCAGCATTGTGATTTTAGGGTTGTCTGCCGGGAAAAATCCTACAAATGATGCTATTGTTTGATTTGGGTCATAGTGTCCCGCAACCGGAATCTGGGCAGTCCCGGTTTTCCCAGCAATTTTATAATTTTTGATCTTTGTCCATTTTGCCTCTCCTTCCTCAACTGCCGAGACCATCATGCCGGCTATTATCTTTGACGTTGATTCCTTAATAACTTTTGTTTTAATTTTTGGTTTTATGTCTATTTTTTTACCTTCTTCCGTAATTATTTGTGAAACAGCATATGGGGTCATAAGATTCCCCCCATTTGCTATAGCATTGACTGCATTTGCTAGTTGAATCGGCGTAATGGAAATTCCCTGTCCAAAAGAGGCCGTTGCCAAATCTATCGGATACCATGAATCTTTATCGCGAATTACCCCTGTTGTTTCTCCCTGAAGATCAATCCCTGTTATTTTTCCAATCCCAAACCTGTTAAGATACTTAATCATATTCGAGAGTCCTAATTTTCTCCCCACAAAAACCATTCCCGTATTATTAGAGTGAATTATTACCTCTCGCATCGTAGAGTTTGGAAAATACTTATCGTTCCAGGTCCTTATTTTATAATCCCCCTCCTGAATCGGTCCCGAACAAATATTGCAGCGGGTCTCGGGTTTAACCTTGTTCTCATCAATTGCCGCAGCCATAATAAGCACCTTAAATGTTGAGCCCGGCTCATAGACGTTCGACAACACGGGATTTGTGTAAGAGCCTGGGTCAAATTCGTAGTATTTTTGAGGGTCAAATGAAGGAATTGACGATATGGCAAGAATAGCTCCTGTCTCACTCTCCATAACAACCACGCTTCCACCCTCTGCGTTATATCGTAGAACTCCCTCGCGAAGCCTCTTTTCCGCCGTAAATTGAACAGTCCTATCAAGCGTTAACTTTAAACTTCTCCCGTCAATTTTCTTATCCTCCCGTGTATCTCCTACTATTTGATTGCCCAATGCGTCACGAATTGCATAAAGCTTTCCCGAACGCCCTGAGAGTTGTTGGTCATAACGTCCTTCAATTCCAAAGTATCCTTTATCCTGTCCTTGCGAATCTTTGCCTAAAAACCCAATTAAATGTGCCGCCATAGATGCCTCGGGATAAAATCGAGTATATTCTTGCTGAAAACCTAACCCTGCAAGCGCAAGTTTTTCGATCGCCCGCTTTTTATCTTGATCAAGTCCGGTAGCAAGCTTCACCCAGTATAGGTCAGATGAAAGCTTTGCCGAGACTGATGCCGGATCGTCCGCCAAAATGGTACTTAGTTTCTCAGTATAATCTTGTCTATCTTTTATAATTTTGGGGTTGGTATAAAGAAAATATGAAATAGTGTTGGTAGCAAGAGGAAAATCATCTCTTGATTTTATTTCCCCTCGAATGGCCGGAATTGTCAGAACTTGAGAGCTTTGAGCGCGGCCTAGATCCGATAATCCAGATCCGCGGACTATCTGCCATAAAAATAACCTAGCAATTACGGCGATGTAAAAAAAGCACAGGAAGACAAGGACAAGAGCAAATCGTAATTTTTCCCCCACCAGGCCAGAGGCCCTCGGGGCCGGAGACCATCTCATCTTGTACGAGCAACCTCAACCGGATCATAAAGCGAGACAAAGCCTGAGGTCTCCTTGTATCCCAATTCCCCCGCACGAGACGATATAGTATTGTAAGATGAAAGGGTTAACACCTCTGATTGGAGTTTTATATTGTTCTCCGAGAGCTCTGCAACTTGCGTCCGAAGTTTTGTAGCTTCAATACTCTCAAGTGATTTAGTATTAGACAGGTATATACTAGCTACTTGAGTTATAAAAGCCACAACTGCCAAAAATATTATTGTTAACTTTAAATGTTTACTCATAGGTTAATTTGTTGTTTTTGTCAATTTGTTAACTGTTAGTTATCTTCTCTAAAATCCTCAATTTCGCGCTTCTTGCTCTTCTATTTGCCTTTATTTCTTCCTCGCTTGGAACTATTGGCTTCTTGTTTGCTAAAATTGCCCTACCTTCTCTTGCTAATCTTGCAAAAAAGAGCTTTACAACCCTATCTTCAAGCGAATGGAAAGAGATTACAATCAATCTTCCATTTGGAGCAAGAATTTCAAAAGCGCCCGCAAGTCCCTCTTTCAAATTGTCAATTTCGCTATTTACCGCAATTCGCAAAGCTTGAAACACGCGAGTTGCCGGATGCAATCGAGTAACACCCCGAAGGTGTGTTCCGCTTGCTCTTGCAACTATTTCTGCAAGTTCCCGACTTGTTTCGATCGGCTTTATTGAACGCGCCCGAACAATACTATCGCAAAATGCGTAAGCATTCTTTTCTTCACCAAATTTACTAAAAATATTATAAAGTTCATCGCGACTTGCACTGTTTACTATATCTCTTGCTGTTAGCTTTGTTTCGATTGACATCCTCATATCAAGCGGCTCATCTCTTAAAAAGCTGAATCCTTTCCCCGACTTTTCCATCTGATAGCTCGAGAATCCCAGATCAAATAAAACTCCGTCCGCATTTACGAATCCTCTTTCCCGAGCTATCCTTTCGATGTCTTTGAAATTTCCTCGTGTTAAAACCAATTCCTGATTCTCGATTCCAGATTCTTGATTCTTCTTGATATACTCAATGGCATCTTCGTCCTGGTCAATACCTAACACTTTTCCACCTCTTCGAATGATCTCAGCCGAATGTCCTCCGCCGCCAATTGTCGCATCTATATACTTACCGTTCGGCCGAACATTTAGCGCGGAAACCGCTTCTTTTAAAAGAGCAGGGGTGTGAAAACCCCAATTTAATCGGGGAAAATTATTCATTTTTCTCCCCCTTTTTGACTAATCGAGACGAAATCCGTTCTATATTCTTTTCAAGATTCCCCCGATATTCGCCCCAGCGTTTTTTATCCCAAATCTCAACGTAACGTGAAAGCCCTAGGAATACGATCTCGTCTTCAACCTTTGCAAATTCTCTAAGGTACGGAGGTAATACAAACCTTCCCTTGCTATCCAGCTCCACGGAAGCGGCGCCTCCAAGTAGGAACCTTTGTGTTTCGCGAGTTTCGTATTCAATAAAGGGGCGGCCGGCCGTACCTTCAAGTAAAGCCTGCCATTGAGTTTCTGAAACGACAATAAGTGAGCTTTCATATCCAAGTGTAACTATAATATTGTTTCCGAGAATTTCTCTAAATTTCTTTGGAATTGCCGTTCTTCCTTTTTTATCAATCTTTGCCTCATACTGACCTATTAACATGGTGTTTTACCTCCGGGGATCGAAGAACCTGCCAGTCCCACTTTTTCCCACTTTATACCATTTTGAACTACTTTTCACGGTATGTCAATAGGTAAATGAACCAAAATAGTGTGGAAATACTCCTTTTTACGCTATATCTGGAAATCTTGCTGTTTTCATACAAAGTAGTAACATTAAGTAATCCAAATCGATTAGACACGAAGTGTACTTTTTCGAAGACAACTGAAAATCGCCCAGGAAAGATACTAATGTAAGAATAAAGATGAATATGCGATTTTCATTTAGTGAGGGGTGGATAACTTTAACAGAGTAAAAACTTACCGAGCGGGTCTGAGAAAAACGTACACGAGCGGCTAGTGCTATTCTTCTTCAAGGAGGATAGTATCTTCTACGGCGCCTATTTCGCCGTTTTCAAAATTGACTTTGATTACTACCTTAACATCGCTTACAACCTTATCGTATTTACATACGTTTGCAGAGCAGGTTCCCAAATCAACCTCAGCCTGGGCTATTCCTCCACGAATTGTTAACTCCCCAACCGCTCCCCTTGGAACCGTAGCCGATTCACCGTCCTCTGTGACTTGCGCATCATATGTCAATTCGTATTCGAAGCTTTTAATACCTTCGACTTTGGTAGCCTTCACAATAACGGCTTTCCCATCTGAACGCAACGTCAGCTCAAGGCCAATATCCTCCGGTGACATTTGTTTTACGTTTTGCTGTTCCTCACCTTTTGGAGTAAGAGTTTGACTTTGAAATTGATTCCAGACAAAAAATCCGCCAATTCCCAAAACAACAACTACAATCAAACCAACAATCAAAGCATTTTTCTTAATAAATTCCATATTTATTTATATACAGAAACAAGAATTGTAGTCAAGCGGAAGGCTATGTAAGTTCTCGAACCTCAACGATTTCTCCAGGAGAAGCTTCTCGACCATTCCCACTTGGATGGACAACCACACTTGGAACTTCAGACTGCACAGCACTACCATTCCGCCACCACGGATAATCTATACTCCTAATGTAGGATCTGTAACCTAAAATTTGCTTGCTTCTTTTCTTCGGATCTTCTGATAGTTCAAGTTCGGAAGCGAGTTGTTCCCTTTCCGCTTCTGTTTTTACCACAAGTTTATCACTCATTGCAAAAGTAATTTTGGGATCACGATGATTCCTTAGGAGAAAATCTGCTTTTATGAGTGCCGGAATGCGGGGGTCAATCTCTCTACGAAACGGCATCAATTTCTAGTTTGCAGAGAATTTTTAAAATTGTCAATAGAACAAAGTATATCAAACAAGCTTTTCGATGAGATATTTTTTTAGATTTTCTATTTTAATTCTTTCTTGTGTTGCAGAATCTCGATCCCTGACCGTAACCGTATCGTTTTCAAGCGATTCGAAATCAACTGTGATGCAAAACGGGGTTCCAATCTCATCTTGTGCAAAATACCTTTTACCGATATTTCCCCTTTCATCCCAGGCAATGAGTAGATCCGATCGGAGCGAATCATATATCGAACGAGCTTTCGAAACCAGCTCCGGTTTGTTTGCAAGGAGCGGAAATACTGCAGCCTTATATGGTGCAAGTTTTGGATTTAATTTAAGTACAATTCGATCACCATCTTCAGAATAGGAATCGAACAATACGATCCCGACCAAACGAGATAAGCCAAAAGTCGGTTCTATAACGTGAGGAACGAATTTTTCTCCTGTGTCGGGGTCGGTGTAAGATAAGTCTTTGCCCGTGTGTCTGGCATGATTCGATAAATCAAAATCGGTACGGTATGCAATCCCAAACATTTCTTTCCACCCAAACGGATATTTATATTCAATGTCCATGGTTTTTTTGGAGTAATGCGATCGCTCATGCTCTTCATGCTCGCGCCAGCGAAGATTTTCTTTTCGAATCCCCAATTCTTGTGTCCAATTCCACATCTCATTTTTAAAGTACTCGAATTTCTCCTCCCAATCTTTTGAATTGAGGAAATACTCAAACTCCATTAAGTCGAACTCCAAAGTCCTATGAACAAACTGTCCTAATGTGATCTCATTGCGAAAAGCTTTTCCAACTTGAGCGATACCGAATGGTATACGAACGCGGGTTGTATCAAGCACATTTTTAAAATTGATAAAAATACCCTGCGCAATCTCACCCCGCAAATAAACTTTTTGTTTCCCTTCTTCGATTATTCCGACAGATGTTTCGAACAATAAATTGAAGCGACGGACCTGCGTCCAGTCGTGTTTGCCGCACTTTGGACATTTAATTTGTTTTTCGCGAACAATTTTCGTCAATTCTTCAACCGGCAAGCCTTCGACTTTAATGTCGGGAACATTATCTTCGATCAAATGATCAGCGCGAGTTCGATAGTGACAGCTCCGGCAATCAATAAGCGCATCTGTAAAACTTGCAACATGGCCTGATGCTTCCCAAATTTTTGGCGAAAGAAAAATCGATGCATCAAGGCCCACCATGTCATCGCGTGACAAGACGAATTTATTCCACCAAAGATCTCTAATGTTATTCTTAAGAAGCGTACCCATAGGACCGAAATCCCACGTATTTGCTAAGCCTCCGTAGATCTCGGAAGAAGGATAAACAAACCCCCGTCTCTTTGCCAAAGCAACAACCTTATCGACTAAATTTCCCATGAAATCATTATATCAAAGCAGGTTTTTATTCTGTAGTAGCACTATCAAATTTCGGAGCATCTGCCTCTATTCCCTTTTTGGCTGGAATTGCAGAGAGGGACTGAAGAGGAGGGATTTTGCTTCGTGCGCTGAGGCTGTAATGATGCTTCTTAGAGAGCGAACAAGCTCCCTGTCTAGGGCTGTTTTGGCATATTCGCCTTTATCGTTTTCGGGAAATTTGACATATCCTCTTGCCTTAAAGGCTTTTTGAATATTCCTTTTTAACGTATGCCAAATTTCCGCAAGCTCTTCATCTGTTGATTCTGTACTTACCAGTAAGCATGCGCCCAAAAGCTGAATCTCCTTCATTAGCCTATAAACACTTGCGTCTCTAGCCTCAAGATCCTTGATCTCAAACCTCCCGCCTTGCCCAAAGCCTTTTTCCGTAAATTCTGCACTTTTTTTGGTCCATAACGGCTGTCCGGATTTGCTCGTGAATCTTAGTGGGGATGTAAACGCAAGAGCAAAAACCATATTAAAAATTTCGAATTTTTTATCGCTTCGCAGCTTATTAGAAGAAGGATTAATCGCAGTCTTTGGCAGTCCTATATTAATATGTAATGAAACAAGTTTATCGTCTAAATGTGCTCTAATATCTTCAGGCGCAGAGCTATCATGAAGACTTGGAATAAACCCACCGGCAATAAGCTGATTTAAAATATAGACTTGAACATCTGATGAAAAAGACGGCGGAGGAGAGAATTCCCACATAGAGATAGATGAAGCTCTGTTTTTTGGAAAACCCATATTTTTAAAAAGCTCTTCATACTTTTCAAAATTAATTACATTCTTGCTTCCTAATATGTAGGGTTTTCTCGGGGACTCGACCTCAAATCCTATTGTCGGAAGGTGAGGAATGCCTAGGGCGAGGGCTTCGGTTTTGGCCAATTTCATTATTTGATGCTCAACTTGGTTACCATAATCATAATTTTCAGGGAAATTTCTTGACGCAATTGAATAATTATAATATCCAAGCGCTATAGCGATTCTTAAAGCGCTAAATCTATTTTGGGGAAATTGTTCGCTCACAAACTCATCGGCCCATCCTCTTGAAGTCATAGCTGCCTCGAAATCGAAAACAGGATTCTTCAAAATATGAACGCTCGCGTCCTTTGTCACCGGAATAGGCGTTAAAACTTCCTTGAGTTTCATGGCGAAATTATACTGCTTTTTGGGGGAATTTCCAATTATATTTTGAAGAATTCGAGGAGATTATAGATTAGAAGAGCGGGCCAGAGTATTGCTTTTATAACACCCAACACTCCTTCCCAGAAGCTTGCTGCATGCTGGATATAATAGACGAGGGCGCCTATAAAACCCAACCCATAAACGGCGCCCGAAGGTCCGCCGCCGCCTCTTATTATCTTAACGTGTTTACTTTCCGCTCGATTATTTTCCTTTGCCATTGGCTACGATTCGAAAATATGTCGGCTCCTGAGTTTTCGTTCAATTATTTGCTCCGTGTATTGGGCAAGGTGATCCTCGTTTTTAAATGCATAATTTGGATTCCAGAATCCAAGAAGCGTCAGAAGTTTTGCCTGAAAGTAAAGGATATTTTTCTTGTTATCGACCATCCTGTGCGAAGCACGCTCGATCAGATCAAAAACGTCAGGATGGCGCTGTTCGCGGGGCAGCACTGCATCGATAAGCTCGCACATTAGAAAAACTTTTTTGATATGTTGGATCTCCTTCTTAAGCTCTTCAAAAGAATCGATAAGTCTAACCTCTGTTAAAACATAGTTTTTGTGAGAACGGACGGATTGAAATTCGATTAAGTTAAGAGGTTCGACTGATGAAGCACGCCGTGAGGTAATTTTACGAACACCTTTTGCTACTACATCTATCTTGCCATGGTTTTTGGTGAAGATAGTTATATAGCGATCCGACTCGCCAAAATTGACACGTTTGAGTATAAAGCCGCGATCCTTCAAGTAATGCATTTTGTCATCCCGCACTTGATGCGGGATCCAGAACGTTTATTTTTAGTCTTAGTCCCGGATCATGGTCCGGGACTTGAAGGTTACACCTTCAAGTTTAGTATCTTATCTCCTCTTAAGTCAAGTTTCTCAACTCTCTTGCCGTTGACATAAACTTCTGTAGGCAGTACTTCAACCCCAGGCTGTTTTTGAATAAGCACAGGAAGATTGCTACCTTCTATTTTAAAGGGTAATTTATAAGTATAAGTGATTGTTGCTTTTCCAAGAGGATTGACAGTGAAGAATCCTTCAAAATAGGTCTTCCCAAGATCTTCTTTTGTTTCAACCTTAACCTGTGAACCCTTGCTTGAAACAAGTGTTGATCCGCGAGGAACATAAACCCTCTGGACATCGCGGTGAATGGCATTAAGACAAAGTCCTCCGCGTTCAAGATTACAGTCCGAGTGCTTTTCAGGATTTCTATAATCAATGGTTATCGTCTTTTCAATACTACCGTCGCTTCCCACTTTATAATCAATCCTTAAGTTCTGCTTAATAAACATGTTGGTTTTTGCGCCTGAAAAATTAATATCATTTATATGTAGATAATCTCCGTCAAATGCCTTTATGTTCCCAGCCCACCCCAAAGCCGCAAGTCCTTTTTGCGCATCCGGATTATTTACACTAAAAAGTATATGTTTTTCGTTTGCATCAATTACTGCTTGTTGGATTAGAGACCCCCAATATTTTCCCGGAGATACTCCCAGAGCTTTCTGCATTGTGGCATATAGAAGGCTTGCTATTATTCCTTTCCTATCCTCTCTTATGTACCCGACCGGAGTTGTTGTAATAGACTGTAATTCATAAACAACCTGAGGACAATTACATCGCGGATCATTCTCCGCCTTAAAGAATGCATTGCCTACTTGTACTTCGCCCAATATGCCTATTACATGAACCAAGAAGTCTGTATCAATTGCAATTATCCCGTCAATCTCGGTCGCACTACGAGAATCCTCATAAAATTCACGAAACGTTTCCATTGATTTTTGAAAATCGGGCGAAAGGTTGCTATCTCTTATATAAAATCTGGTGACTTTGGGGAAATATTTACGAATTAGCTCGGGGGCTTGAGGATGCGAACGAATAGAGTCGTCCAACCTATAGATATCATTTGATGAATCAATATGAATTACGCCTTCCTCAATTCTGAAGATGGAATAATATGTTAAGAATCCGCCTGTTGCACGCAGTTCTCCGTCATTCTGAAACAATATAAGGTATTTTTTAGATTTTGTATCGCCTAAAAGCTCCGGCAGTACTTTTATGAGAGGCTTCCCTTGTTCAACGGCAACAACCCCTTCGTCAACAAGAGTCTTTGCAGAGGCAATTTGATTATGAATTTTTTTGAGCGGGCCAAGGACCGGGTACCGCGCTGGATTGACGTGATCTATTTCCTCTTTTGCCAGTTTGGCCTTAACTTCAATATCGTCAATTTTAGAAACAACCTTCCCAAGGGATCTGACGGCAGTCCTAATTCGATCCTCAGCTGAACCTCCGGCAAACGTCCCCTTTCCTTTAAGCCCCAAGACGTCCGCATATGGAATAAGAGAGTCCGCCGTAATAATTGCCGCATCAATCCCGTGAATTCCGGCATTCACCATATGCTCCGCATCTGAAACATAAAGCCCTGCAAGCGGAATATATTTTGCAAAACCAATTGATGAGAGTTCTTGTTTCAAACCCTCTGCTGCCTTACGGGTTTTAACAAGTTCTTCCTTGGCTAGTACTATATTCTGATTCTTTGCAGCATCCGATGCTTTTTTTGCCTGATCATAAACCTTATCGGCCTTCTGGTATACGGCAAATGCACGAAACGACACATAGAACATTAAGATCCCAAATATAATTAAGATCACGCCTATGATCCCTAATCTTTTTATGTTAAAAAAGTTAGAAAAGTTTATTTTTATAGGAACTTTTGGCCTCAAGAGGGTCTTAGATTTTGTAGATAGGGGAGCTTCGCTTGAAGTAGAGTCTTTTTTCAAAACTGAATCAAATTCAATTTTTTTAAATCCTTCATCCATAAAAATATTATAAAATTTGGGCCAACTATTTATTTTAAACAAAATTTTAGGATAAATGCAAACCTAATCCAACATGTAACACGTGGCATTTAACATGTGACGAAAGCAATTCTGTCAATTGTCAGTTGTCAAATGTTAATTGTTGTGATTTTGCGCAGAAAAATCACATGGCGCCTTTGCCTGAAAGCATTGCAAATGGAGTTTGGATGATTATCCACAAATCATAGAGAATAGACCTCTTTGAGGCATAGCTTGCATCAAGCTGTATTCTTTTATCAAAATTAATTTCAGATCGGCCGGTTACCTGCCAAACTCCTGTTATCCCAGGCTTTACCGACAGCACGATTTTTACAGACTCGCGTGTGCTGGGGTATTCTTTTTGCTGGTCGCGCAGTTCATCAGGATAATAAGCTCGAGGACCCACAATGCTCATCTCGCCGCGCAAAACGTTTATAAACTGCGGAATTTCATCTATTGAATATTTTCTAATTATCCTGCCTATGTTTGTGATTCTTGGATCTTCTTTTAATTTATATCCTCCTTTCTTATATTCCTCGTGGAGCTTCTTGAATTCAGGATCGTTTAAAAGAATTTCGTGCGCGTTCTGAACCATGGATCTAAATTTATACATTCTAAACAATCTGCCGTATCTACCTACTCTTTGCGGGGTATCTGCAAATATTGGCCCTAGAGAGTCAAGTTTTATTGCGATGGCGGCAATTATTATTACAGGCAAAAAAATAATTATAAGAACAATTGAAAGGATTGTATCAAGAAGTCTCTTAAAAAAATCGTACACCATAAAATATCGTATAACGTTTGTCGGTAACGAAGCCCGTATCGGTTAAGTTCTACGTTAAACGTGACCAAACTACGAAACGGGCATCGTAACCGTAACCGATAACCGAACTTGTTACGTTAGTTTCTCGTGTTCTGTTCCGGACAGCGATTCAACAAGTTTTTTAATCTTAGGAACAGATTCTTTAGGGCAAACCAAAACCACATCTTCAGTATTAATAACAAGATAATCGGAAAGATCTATGCCCACAACCATTTGATCTGTATAGTTGAATACAAGGCTATCTTTTGAATCCTCAAGCATAACCTTTCCCTTTGTAACGTTTTCCTCTTCCGATGTCGATAGCGCCTCTTTGAGCTGCTCCCAAGCGCCAATATCACTCCAACCAAAGTCTGCACCAATAACATAACCGTCGGAGGACGTTAATTTCTCAAGGATAAGATTGTCAAAGGATACTTTTTCAAATGTAGGAAAGACGTTCGATAAGGTGTCTGAAAACAAAGAAGTTCCATATGAAGAAGCGATTTTAACAAGACCGTCATACATTTGGGGGGCATATTTTTGATACAAAGACATTAAAAATGATGGCGTAGTACCAAAATAACCCGGATTCCAAGCATGCTTCTCACTTGCATGAAACTCCTCAGCTGTTGCTAAATCCGGACGGTAATGAAGGCTCTTAAATTCATAAACTGATAAACCCTCAATGTCCTTTATCTTTTCGCCGAATTCAATCCAGCCTAAGTTTTGAGTGGCCAAGCGCGATTTCTGCCCAATAAAAACTATTTTATTAGGTTTGTTCTCAAGGATTTTTCCGCAAGTAACTAGGATTTTGCGAAATAGCCCTTCATTTTTAACAAGATGATCGCTCCAAAGAATTATAAAGGGTTCTGAATCAGCTACTTTCTCAAGAATTGCGGCAACCAATCCAACCGCCGCTCCTACATCCCTCATTTCAGGCTCAAGAATAAAGTTTTCGCGAGGAATACTGGGAAGCTGGCCATGCAGGATTTCACGATATCTCTCGCCCGAGGAGATAAAGATATCCGAAGGTTTAAAAATTGGAGAAATGCGATCATATGCCAATTGCAATGTTGATTTTTCGCCAATTACTTTTTCGAATTGTTTTGGAGTGTGTTTTCTTGATAAGGGCCAAAGCCTTGTCCCAACTCCTCCTGCAAAAATTACAGCCTTCATAAAATGCTAATGAAATGCGAATTTAATTAGTGATAATGATGCGAATATTCGCATAAATTCGCAGTATTTAAATTAGTATAAAATAACTTTACCATAATTGAACACTATAAAATTCCCAAGATTTTAGCCTTGAACCTTTCGAATGAGAATCTATTAGCATTTTTACGGCAATCTTTCCCATTATAGCGGCTTGCCCGGAAGCTTTTCAACTTCGAAGCTAATGATTGAACGGTTTGTTTATCAAAAAATACACCGGTTTTCCCCTCGACTATAATCTCTTCTGCCCCACCACCCCGAAACGCAATAACAGGCTTGTCGAAGGTTTGCGCTTCAACCATGGTTAATCCAAAATCTTCAACTCCGGGGAACACAAGTGTCTTGCAATTTGCGTAGTAATATTTAAGATCCGAATCAGAAACATATCCTAAAAAATCAACAGTCGGTCCCGCCATTTTTTTAAGACGATCGAATTCGCTTCCAGTTCCTATGATCTTTAACGGCGCGCGAACCTTATTTGCCGCTTTTACAGCAAGGTCGATTCGTTTATAGGGAACTAGTCTCGAAACGATTAAAAAATAGTTTTGAATTTTGAATTTAGAATTTTGAATTTGTTTCGGATTTCGAATTTCGGATTTCGAATTTAATGGGCGCATCATTAATGGCGGATAAATAACTTCCGATTCTAATCCGTAATACTTTTTGATTCGACTTTGAACTGTTTCCGATATTGCAATCAATTTGTCTGGCCTTCGTGCTGCAATTTTGTCCCAAAAACGAAGATAGGAAACAACCGGCCAAATTATAATTCGAAAAATTGGATTCGAAAAATAGTCTTTGTGTCCGCTCCAAAGATACCTTGTGGGCGTTAAAATAATCGAGATGTGTTTCGTCTGAGGTTTTGTAATAATGCCTTTTGCAGCCTCAGAAGTTAACGATATAACCAAATCGAAGTCTGAAAAATCGAACGATTCAAATGCAACTGGCATAAGAGTTGCAAAAACTTCATGATGAGAAGATGCAAACGGGATTTTTTGAAGGAACGACGTTTTTACTGGAATTTTTCTTGCCCAAGAAGCGCGGTCTTCTTTGTAAACTGATGTAAACAAAACCGAATCGGGAAAAATTTTGCGCAAAGCTATAATAACACGCTCCGCTCCACCCCACTTATTGACTCTATCATAAACCAACGCCACTTTCATGGGAAGATTATAACATCTTGACAAGTCAATACCAAACCTATACAATCGTATTATTATGCAGAGAGTAATAGTTCAAGTTCCAATGAGCCAAAGTTTAAAAAGCATGGCAGAAACTGTTGCTTCTGATATGGGTTTTTCGTCCTTACAGGAAGCAATTCGAGTCATCTTAACAAAGCTATCAAAAAAGCAGTTAACCTTAAGGATTGAGGAACCTGAAGAAATAACTGATCTCTCCCCCACCGCAGAAAGAAGATTTAAAAAAGCGCTTGCCGATATCAAAGCAGGAAAAAATATCTATAAGCCAAAAAATAAAGAGGAATTCTTCAAAATGCTCCGTTCATGAAGACCTACTTCACGAAAAGTTTTAAAAGAGCATACAAGGAAAGAATTGAGTCTAATCCAAAATTAGTAAACAAATTCGAGGAAAGATATGACCTATTTTTAGAAGACCCTTCGAACCAACTTCTTTCAGATCACCCACTTGGCAAAAACCTAACAGGATTTAGAGCATTTTCTGTCACTAAAGACGTAAGAGTCGTGTACCATATTCATAATAACATTGCCTATTTTATTGACATCGGCACCCACACCCAAGTCTATAAAAAATAAGACACACCCAATTTTTGCGATAGCAACTTTTGGGTGTATAAAGTCTCTCGAAGAAGAGGTGTGGATCTAGACAACCCGGAGGGTTGATTAGCTTGAAACCTTTTCTTTAACTGCCGAATTATAGATGCTTAGCGTTTGTTTCGCCATTTCTTTCCATGAGAATTGTTTGGCGCGCGTTTTGCCTTGGGCAATTAATTCTTTTCGGGATTCTTCGATTAATGAACACGCAAAGGAGATTTTCTGTTTTATATCACTTACATCGCTAGGGTTGCAATAGATAGCGGCGTTTGAACAAATTTCTCTATGGACGGGAATGTCTGAAACAATGACTGGACAGGAAAGAGACATTGCTTCAACTGCCGTCAATGAAAAGCCTTCTAAGAATGATGGAACGATGGTTGCTGTCGCATTGGAATAAAGCGAAAAAAGATCAGAATCTTTAACGTTCTCAAAAAATATCGTATTTGCCCCTATATTTAATTTTTCTATTTGTTTTTCTATCCTTTTGAAAAAATAATCTCGTTTTCCAACCAAGATAAGCTTTACATCATGATTTTCGTAACTATCGTAGAGAAAATCTCTGAATGCTGAAAGCAATCCCTCAATATTTTTATGTGGATAGAAATTTCCTACACGCAAAATATATCTTCCTTCGATGAGTGGCGTGTGGCGGGTAGCACGTAGCAGGTGGTCGATGCCGCCTTCGTATGTCACCTCAACTTTAGAAGGATCAATATTGAGATAAGTTTTCAAAAGATCGTCGCGGACCGCATTTGAGGGAACAATAATTTTTTTTGATCTATAAACCGCGTTTGATAAAACCGCATAGTATCCAATGCGTTTTACTAGATATAAGGATAAAGGCAATGTTGACGCTCGACCCGTGTTAAATTTATTGACGATTAAATCATGAATCGTGACGATAAACGGCTTATGATAGAAAATTGGAACCGAAAAATATGGGAAATGCATCAAGTCCAGATTTTCCTTGTTTAAAAGCTTGGGAAATAAGACTTGTTCGGTAACTGAATGCCAAGGAAAATCTGCTTTGACAACTGACAACTGACCACTGACAACTGACTTAATTGCTTTTTCATCATCTGTACGAGCAAACAAGATATATTCGTTTTTTTTGTCGAGCTGAATAAGATTCGAAACAAGATTACGAATGTAACGCCCTACTCCTGTTTCATTCCAAAGCCGAACATCAATACCAATCCTCATGGTTTTAAGTTGTAAGTTTTAAGATGTAAGTAATTTCTTAAATCGTATATCATACATTTTACCAACCAGAGATACGCTTCTTTAACGCAATTCCAGTTAGCACCAACATCCTAATTATACTTGGGTATTTATCTTTGTAGTGTTTATCATAAAAGATTCTCATAGCGGCAAATCTTGCTTCATGGGCTCTTTTTCTTATTTCGCGGGTTGCGGTTGAATAGCTTTTTGAATCTTTTTTAAGTCCGCCGGATACCCCTTTATAATGAAGGATTTCAAATTCTGGAACAAAATAAATTTTCCAACCCCGCTCTTTTAACCTGTAACAAAAATCAATATCCTCACCGTACCAAAAGAAATCCTCATCCCACCATCTCACCTGTTCCCCTGCTTCTCTCCTGACCAACATAAATGCGCCAGCTAAAGCGTCAACCTCATGAGTTTTGTTTAAGTCTAAATGTCCCAAACTGTATCCTGCAAATATTTTTGATTTTTTAAACAATTTCGAAAGACTTGAAAAATGCGACAATGCTCTCCATGGTGTTGGAAATCCTCTATGGGAAGCGTCGTCAAGTCTGCCACTTGGCAGGCGAACAAAACATGTTGCAGCGCCCGCATCTTTATTATGATCCATAAACTCAACCACCCCGTCAATTGTATTTTCATAAACAACCGTATCCGTGTTCAAAAACAGAACAAACCGGCCTCTTGCTTCTTTAACGCCAATATTATTTGCTCGTGAAAAACCTACATTTTCCTTATTTTGAATAAGTTTTAAGTTTGCGAGCTTAAGTTTTAAGATTTCACTGACTGAATCGTCCTCTGAATTATTATCAACCACGATTATTTCATAAGAATTCTTTTTAACTGTCCGAACAATCGATCGAATACATTCAATTGTCAAATCCCGGGTATTAAAGGAGACAATAATGATAGATAGGTCAACCATACTAGCTTTTAAGTTTTACGATGTAAGATTTAAGTAATTTCATACATCTTAGATCTTACAACTTACCTACTTATAGGTTATTCCAAACTGTGTTTAGGTTATTGCCGATTACCTTCCAAGAATACTCACGCTCAACCAGTTTCCGAGCGTTTCTTGCTAGTCTTCTTCTTAAGTTTAAATCATCTAACATCTTTTCAAGCCTCTCTTTAAATTCCGATTCTTCGATTACGACCACCAAGTGCTCTCCGTCTTTTACGTCAAGCCCTTCAAGTCTTTGGGAAAGAGAAATAACAGGAACACCGGCAGCCATAGCCTCAAGAATCTTAAAGTTTGTACCCCCACCGAGTCTGATAGGAGCAACCATTACATCCGCTTTTTCATACTCATCTTGAATCTTAGGAACAAACTCATTAATTATAACCCTGTTGTCATCCGCGAACTTCAAATCTCTTGCTTTCTTCCCAATAATTGTTAAAGTTATATCATTGCCTAAATTCTTAAAGACGGAGTCATAGAAATAATTAATTGCGTCTATATTTGGAAAATAAGTAAAATTTCCTACAAATAGAAGTTTCGTTCCTCTTCTTTTTTTAGGAAGATTGAATTTATAATCATCAATATCAACGCCGTTTCGTATTATTTCGCATTCGCCAACATACTTTCTTACTTCACGAGCATCGGTATCAGAAACCGTAATGCAAAGATCGGCCTTTTTAAACAGCGCTGTTTCTTCGCTGCGAATTTTGTCAACCTGGAATTCATATAGAGGTCTTATAAGGATATTCGTTTTTTGTGCGTATTCGCCATACATCTTGTATTCAATATTCTCAGTTCCGAATACCTGCTTTGCTCCAAGATTTCTAATCTTATCCGATATATAAAAGGCTGTATAAAAAGATTCAAAGTGAACAATGTCGATTTTCTTATCAGCGATAATCCGCAGTAAATCCGTGAGAATCGAGGATGTGAGGTAAAGAGTTTTAAAAATTGAATCACCGGAGAATAAACCCAATATATTTCTTATATCCCTTACCTTTCTGCGGCTGGTTATTCCCGCGACTTCAACGCCTATCTTTTCCATTTCTACAACCGAATCCCTCCATGCATTATCTCTTACAAAAGAGAATAAATATTTCTTAATATCGACTCCAGAATATTTAAGCATATGATAGGCACGATTCTTTCCCCCGGTATTCGTGGGATAAGGAAAATCATAAGTGACAAATAAGACTTTTTTCATTTTAGTTTTAATATCAAATACTCTTTGCTTGACGAAACGTGTTCATACATTGTCCCGAATCCGCTAAAATCACTTGGGGTGGGATTTGCAATTACCAAATGCGTTGCGCCCCGCTCGATCAATTTTTCAATTGGTTCTTGAAATGTGGGCCAGCCGCGCCTTGCGCTCATATTAAGCAGGGTTGTGCTTCCGTCATAAGGCGCAATTACGATTGCATCTTTTGGCAAAATCTCATCGGCTCTCTTTCCGGCCGCAACCATTCCCCGATCATTAATATTGAAGTAATCCCGAACCAGCATCCACGAAAAATAAAAGGATGTCAAAATTAAAACCCCGAGAACGGCAGATGCAGTAACGTGATTGCTCTTCTCGGAGGTGAATTCGAATAATTTACTTGCTCCAAGACCGGCAAAGATACTAATTGTAGGAATTATGGCAATTTGATAATAGTCGTGTCTTACGTTACCCGTTGCTATAACCGAAACATAAAGCGCCGATGCAACAGCAAATGAAAGAAAAAATCCCGCATTCTTATCTAACTGCCACCCATTCGACTCACTCCGTTTACTCAAGGCAAACAAGCCACCTGCCACGAACAAAATTCCTACATACCCCAGTATCAATTTCGTTATTCTTTCAAAACCAAGCCACCTAAAAAATGCCGGTCGGAAACGAATTCCGTCACCATTGAAAAGCCAACTTGACGCTGGAATTCCTTCCGGGAAATGTCCTATCCACCACCGCCAAAGAGTAAAAGGCACTAAAGATAAAATTGCGAACACCCAGAGTTGCCATTTTTTTATAAAATCGACCCCGAACGCCTTCCACGCTAAATACGCCATTGGCAGTGTAAAGAAAAGAGCATAAGGCTTGAGCAAAAGCGCCAGTGCTGTAAAAAGAATTGATAAACCGAATGGCACCAAATACTTTATACTTAATACTTTATACTTAATACTTTTTTCGAGCCAGCGATCGAAAAAATAAATTCCTCCAAGAATCGATGCTGCCATAGATGGATCAGGGAGAATTGTCCGTCCAAAAAATATCGAAAATGGCAGAAAAAGATAAAAAAGGCCGGCAAAAAATCCGGCAAGTTCACTTGCATATCTCTTCACTAAAAGATAGACAAAACATGCTCCTGCAAGACTTGCGAAAATAGAAATCAATCTGCCCCATTGTTCGAGCGCTAATATTCCGAATACGCCGAATAAACCTGCCTGGACTGCGTTATAAATCGGGAACTCTACAAATCGGTACCCACTTGGATTGTCAGTGCCAGATTGAATATTTGAGATATCAAAATACCGGGGGTATAAAAGGTTTATACTATCGCGAGCAAAAATTGTCGATACTGCATTTGTGTCGCTCTGCCTGAAAGCATGCCAATCCGCCACCGGATTATCAAACCTATAAAGCCTAACAATAAATCCAAGCACAAAAATCCCCACCAAAACCCAAGAAATCCTTCTCATAAGCTTAATTCTAGTTTATTTTATAGCATCAATCAAACTTTTTGTTATAATCTCGAGAAATGGAAAGAGAGCCTATTCTTCCGCCAGAAAAAATAAATCTTTCTGAATTTGTGGAAAACCCGCATGCTACAATCAGGCAAGCGAATCGTCTGCATCTTGAAATCGCAAGAACAGCAATTGCAAGTAGAGGAATAGAAGGTGCCATGCAATACGGACCAATGTTTTTATCATTCTGGGTTTATAGAATCCGAGGTAGAGATAGAGCTCGCGCTCTTAAATCCTCTTATTTTTGGCTAAGACACGCTGATGATATTGCTGATGGAGATAAGCCGTTGCCCCGCGGTTATTCCTCAAAAGAAGACTTTCTCTTAGAAAAAAAGGGGCTCGCTCGAAAGATTTTGACAGGCAGCGCCACTGACATTTTTGGAGATAAAGAGGACGTCCTTCTTTTGGATTTTGCATTTGCGACAAGAAGATTAAACATTGATTTAAGTGAGGAAACATTAGCGATTTTAGACACCATAATCTTCGACGAAGAAAGAAGTCGGACTGGAAGACTTCCTAAACAAGCGGAACTAGATGATTACTTCGATAAACTAGACTTCGCCTGCGTAGAAGGAGGTCTAAAACTCGCTGGAGAAAATTATAACAAAGAGGAAGTTGCTGATATAACCATGGCTGTTCGAACAATGTTTAATCTACGAGATATTACAAAAGACATGAGGGCAGGAATAATTAATATATCCTCTGAAGATATAGAGAGTTACGGAATTGATTTGGACAGATGTAAAAATGCTCCTACGCTCTCAGACCTTTTGAATTATGATCCGATCAGGAGATGGTACACAGATCAGATGCTTGCTTGCTCTGATTATTTGGAAAGGTCGGAAAAGAGCCTCGCCGGTATTAGAATGAAGCCCGAAACGCGCTTCGCTCTATCTTTCAATTCAAAAAGGGTTGTGAGAAATAAACTACGAAAGCTTAACAAATTACTAGCTCAATAAAATGATTAGTGGTACACTAGTGGTACACCCGTCGGGTGAATTAGCTTGGCACCTCACGGCATTTACTCTAAAATTAGATTTTTTATCTTTGCAAGATTTCTCTGGTAACCAACCCCATCATTAATAAATTCGCTATATTTCTTCGATCCACCAAATATATTCAAAAGGAATTCAGTTTTTACGAAACTCGCACTTTTATCTTGGAAGTAAAACTGATAAGACGTATAGGGGTAATTTTTAAGATCGCCAACTTCAATAATATGTGCCGTTACAGGATTTAGATGAATATAACGCGATATATGCATAAAATCCTCAGTATCCTCTATCCGCCTACTCTTAAAGGGATTTTGAAACAAACTCCCGTTTCGATCATGTTTTGTATTAAAATATTTGGCAAAACTATTTTGGACATTAGATGCGAAGATTTTTATTCCATCATCTCGTAATTGCTCCACCAATAAATGGTAATGGTTAGGCATAAAAGCAAATGCATAAATTTCGACTAATGGAAAATGATCTTTCACACCAGACAGATATGAATCTCTTAGCTTTATGGTCATTTGTTTAAACTTGGAATATCTCATTGACTGTTGATATCGATAGAAATCAACCGAGTTAACAATCTGAGTCAAATGCCTTAATGAAGAGAATATTGTTTCATTTCCTACGGACTTATTGAAGATATGATAAATTTCCCCAGTAGCCAATACATCTCTTTTTGCCGACATATCTCAGACTACTATAGAATCCGTAGGGTGTCAATACAATACCACCCGTCGGGTGTATTCGTTTGGACCCGTCGCTCAGTCCGCCCCAATTAATCCGCCTCATTAGCTTTATTGTATCAAAAAAACGTTATTGTGGAATGATGGGGTGGCCGTCTTTGAAACGGATTACTTCTTCTATGCTTCCATCGTCTTTAAATTCGAATACATGATCTTGAACTGAGGTTCCTGCAAGACTCAAAGCCTCAGGAAGATTTGAATGAACATATACTTTTAAGTTGTCATTTTGGAAGGCAAACCAAAGCGCATCAGAAAGGCCCACGGGAAATATCCACGCCTCCCCTGTTTTGATCGAAACATTTACAAACCTAAATCTTAGATCATTTTTTGACCATGAATCGGAATAGAGCTCATCGATTGAAACAAAGAACTTCTGTACCTTCTGTCCTGCAGTCTGCCAATCACCGTGAATTTGCTGAACCTGGATGATATGGAAGAGTGAAAAAATGGCAATCAAAACACCAACGCTCATAATAGCTATGTCTCGTCCATAGGAAGTTAGATATTCGAATATCTTTCTGATTACCAAACCCAGTATCAAAATCAGCCCTAGTGTTGGAAGATAGCTGTATCTTGAGGTAATATTCCCAAGCCCCAAAAAAGGAAGGAGAGCTATCACAAAGAATAACATACCAAATACGGTCACCTTTCTTTCATCTGCGGATAGATATTTAGGAATTATTTTGTATGCAAAGTAAGAAGCACCCAAGATCAAGGGAACTAAGACTGCCGCAAGCAAAAGATTATCCCGAAGCCCCGTTCGCAGTGCCGAATACACCGGGAACGAGGAAGGACCTAGAGCCGTTAATAGAAGATATCCGATTATATTACCGAGAACATTGAACGGTAACTTTATAATACTGTAACTGTAATCTCCGCTAAACCAGTGGCTTCCTGAAGCAAGTCTTACCAAAAGATAAACTAAAATCGGAGAGAATAAAAATATGTGGCCCGACTTTTTAATGATCTTTCCTATTGATCCAAATCCTTCCTGAGCGACTTTATAGGCAATTATTAGAAGCGGAGTCACAATTCCTACTTCGTGGAAAAGGAAGCCCAGGGATATGAAAACAATAGTTGCAATATAATATAGTGGATTCCTTTTCTCATCCCAAACAGAAAACGCCAGAAGTGCGAGAAGCGCAAAAGCCGCGTTGAACAGATATCCGATTGAGGAGATCCAAAAAACGGCTTCTTGATACCCGCTCATAAAAAGGAACAATAGTGCCGAAAGACCTGCAAGAATATTGTTCTTGAGGATCTTTCTTGCCAATAAATAGAATAAGACCGAAACTAAGAAATGCAAGATAAGCGAAGTTATATGGTATACAACCTGATTAAGCCAAAATATAGGATACATTGCCGAAAAGAATATTTTTGTACCGGGCCGGAAGAAAAATCCCTGAGAGTCAAGAAAATATTTGTAAATTCTCTCGAAAATTGATTTACAGGATGAATAATCACAGTCGGCCGCCCACCTAAACCAGGTAAAGTCGTCTCCTGTGAAATAGTTGCTAATCATTGGCGAGAATATTACAATTGTTGCAAGCAGCAAATAAAATATAAACGCATATGTTGAAATTGCCGCTTCCTTAAGTTCTTTATACAAATCCACAGGTTTTTTTTGATATAAAGCGAGTGTTCCAAGAACTATGCCAGTCAAAAGCCACAGGGAAAAGGCGATTTTTGATGCCTCAAATACATCAATTAGAGTTGCATTAAACGCAAGACCAATAACTCCCGCAACATATCCTAAAACAAAACTTCTAACAACTCTATTTCTTACCTCTGGTAAGACTTTCTTTATGTAAATGCCTATTGTTAAGAATATGCCAAAAAAGGAGGCAAGCCCTAAAAGGCCTGTTTCGCCCAATATCCTAAGATAGTTATTATCAACGGCAAGACTGACTGATCCATATCCGCTTCCTAAAAATACATTCTTGGCAAATATGGCAAGAGTGCGGGGCCACTCCCCCTGAAACCGTGTGGTAAAGGAAAGGTCGTAGGCCGAGGCCCTTTTGACAATAAAATTACCATGAAGAATTACAACTTCTGCAGACAGAGATGCTTCCTCATCCGGATCAAGTTCGTAGAAAAAATTTCCCAATCTTTTAACAACCGGTGATAATGAAAGATTTATGTAGCCCGTTCCTTGCGGTAAATTCTCTCCTGTTGAAACATTGCTTGCAGTTACAACCGGGACTTCTGAGGGAAACTTTAAGGGTTTAGTAAATACTGGATCGGTTGGCCTCTTGAAAGTAGATGAACGAGTAGATTCAACTTCAAGAATCTCGTCAATCTTTCCACCTTTCATTGCGTGCTGAACTTCACCCAAGTCTTTGACAAAACTTTGACCTATTCTTTTATCTTTAAAATATGAAAATGGGACAAATTTTACGTTTCCAATGGCATTCCCTGTTTGAGCATCCACCAAAACGTCCGTTTCGCGGATAGTGCTACCAAACCTTGTAAAAATTGATGGTTGAAATATAACAGAGAGGACGGCGAGAGCAAAAACAGCGGGCAAAAAAACAAAAATCAACTTCCTCTTTACAAATAAAAGAACAAAGAAAAGAGCTATAAAAAGAACGACAAAAGATATTCTTGAAACTGTCCAGAAAAGAACAATGCCGCCTATAACTATAGCTGCCGCAAGCCCTATTTTTACAAGCCAGTTTTTAAATCCAAAAAATAAACCAGCGAGTATTGAAATAGCAAGAACAAGATATGCTGCAAAATCATAATGCCCGGCAAATGTTGATGGCACGCGGGAAAGAGAAGATAGCTGAATCGGAATTCCTTTGGCAAATTCCTCATTCATTGTAAGATACGCCGGTAATCCGAAAAACTTCTGTCCTATACCATATAGAGATACTGCGACTAAAGTTACCGCTAAGACGGTAATTGCATATTTTAAGAAACTCTTATCCCGCATGGCAGAATAGGCAACAAAAAATAAACTCATATACTCTATATGTCTGACATAAGCAAGATATGAAACATTAGGGAATACGTTGGCAAGAGTTGGGAAAAGCAGCACTACTCCGTGAATTGTCGCAATTGCACCGATCGTCCAATATATTAATATGGGAACCGTTAATGGGGTTTTAATAGTTATTTTCTTTCTAAACAAAAAAACTAACCATAAAAGTAACGCAAGTAGCACAACGAAATCCTCTGCTCTTACATAAACCCAAGTATTCCGGACATCAAGAATTGGTATTTTGGGGAATAATGGAATAAATGCCAAAAGAAATAAGGTGAAAACAAATAAAATATTGTCGGAAATCCACGAGAAAATTTTTTTCATAAAATTGAATAGCTAAATAGCTAAATGGCTACATGGTTTTTAACCATTCAACTATTCAACCATTTTAACTATACTTTGAGCATCCTCTTGTATGTATCGGTTAAGTATTTATTATTTATGATTTTACCTAAAACTACAAGAGCAAAAGATTTAGAAAAAAGTAAAAACTTCACAAAACTATACGAAAAAGGATTGCCGTGTTTTTTTTGAAAATAGATTAATCCCTTATGAATGTTCCTGATTGCAAACCCGCGACTTGAACTGGCATAACCTTCGTGAATTACTTCGATTGAGGGATCGAATACAACCTCAAGTCCTTCTTTTTTAACTCTGTAACAAAACTCCATGTCCTCAATATACATGAATAAGTTCTCATCGAATCCGTTAAATCTTGCAAATAGGTCGCGACGAACAGCCATAAAACCACCGCTCACAAAATCTACCTGCTGATTTCTTCCTGGCGAGAATCTTATTCCGAACGTCTCATCTAAACCTAATGCTGTAAGAAAAACTTCCGATGTTTTTAAAAATTTACCTGCCGATTTCTCACTTTTTAGGTTTCTATTTAAAATCTTTCCCCCCGCCACCCCAACATTGACATCTTCTTCGAATATAGAAACTAAATTATCTAGCGAACCCTTATTCCACTCACAGTCGGGATTTATAAACAGAAGGTACTCTCCTCGCGCTTCTTTTGCTCCGATATTAATCCCTTTCGCGAATCCAAAATTCTCCTTGTTCTCTATAATTTTGACTTTTGACTTCAAATTTTGACTTTTGACTTTTGAATTTTGAATTATCTCTAATGTTCCATCGGTCGAATTATTATCCACAACAATAACTTCAAAAGCTTTGTCTTTATTAAATTTAAAGATACTCTCAAGAAGCCTTTCGATGTATTTCGCTGAATTATACGTGACGATAATTATCGAAACCATGCTGCCCTTCCCAGACGATACGTGGGGTTTTTGAGTTTTCGCTCGCCAATTACTTTTGCCGGAACGCCGCCCACAATTTCAAACTCCCCAACATCGCGTGTAACTACTGCTCCTGCCCCAACCACAGCTCCTTTACCGATTTTTACTCCCGGCAAAATTATGGCGCGGGGCCCTATAAAAACGTAGTCGCCGATTTCAACAGGAGATGTTACGGCTTTAAAATTTTCGTCATTTATATCATGTTCTGCATTGTAGATCATTACTTCACTCGCAATATCTACGTGATCACCAATTATTAATTTGTCTCGACCGTCCAAAACCGCGTTTTCTCCAATAATCGAATCTTGACCTATCGATATCTTACATGCATCGTAAAAAACAGCACCCATGTGCAGGGTTGAGCCTTTGCCGATTTTCATGCCCTGAATCCTATAGAAAAACCGCCTTACGTGATGAAACGGAATGTGACCAACGCATTTTAATACCATATTGTCACACTCTAATAGTATTGCCTTAAGTCTTCTTATGATTTTATTAAACATATATTTATTTAGAAATTGGTTAATAGAAATTTGATATTGGTTATGGAAATTAGATATTGGAAATTTGTATATTTTTAACTATTATCTATTTTCCAGTTTCCATTACCATTTTCCATTTTCTCACAACTATTTTCTAGCTTACTGGTTTTGCTGCTTCTTCCAAGGTGTGCAAAACCTGTCTTGCGCTCTTTTCCCAAGAAAACTTTTTAACCTGTTCGTGCCCTTTCTTAATCATGTCATCGCGAAGTTTTTTGTCTGACAAAACTTTTTCAATTTTCTCCGCGATGTCCGATACATCTTCCGGATTAAAGTAAATTGCGGCATCTCCTCCTGCCTCGGGAAGGGAAGAAACATTACTTGTTAAAACTGGACATCCGTATTTCATCGCCTCTAAAATTGGCAGACCGAATCCTTCATAAAGGCTTGGCAATACAAAAAGTTCTGCGCTTTCATAAAATGCCGGAAGCTCTTCATCGGTAACATTTTCTAAAAATCGAACCCGATCTTCAACTCCGTATCTTCTTGGCGCTTCGAGAATTTCCTCATACTGCCACCCCCGCCTCCCAACAATCACCAGTTTTAAATCTTCTCCCACCCCTGAGGTGAGGACGCTTTCACCTCGGGGGTGAATAACGGCCGAAAATGCTTCGACTAGTCGTACAATATTCTTACGAGGTTGAAGTGTCCCGACGAATAAAATAAATGTCTTTTCGATTGAATATTTTTCAAGAATTTCTTTTTTTGACATTTTAGATTTATTTGCCTCCTTAATACCAAGATAAGCTACGTGTACGCGAGCCGCAGGGACATGGTACTCCTTGATTATATCATCCTTTGAGCTCCGGCTAATGGTGATGATTTTGCGAGCGGAACGAACAGAATATCCTCCCCACAAGTTGAGTTGAAGCAGATCCTTCTTCTTAAAAAGCTTCGGGAAATGCTTATATGAAATGTCTAGAATTGAAATTACTTGAGGACAAGGGGCGAACAACGGACCATAGTGGGTTGGCGAGAAGAAAACATCAAATTCTTGCTTGCGAATAGCAGGGCTTAAGGCAAAAATTGTCCAAAGAGGCTTATTTGGCAATATTTCGTAGCGCCATCCTTCCCGTTCGCGAGGCAAGTCGGATGTAGGTTCGACAGGCAAAAAAATGACATACTCGTTTTGTTTATCAATCTTGTTTAGTTCGATTAACCATTCAAAGGCAACCTCTGAACTTCCAACCCTGTTTGGTAATCCATTCAAATCATATCCAAATCTTGGAATAACTCCTTCGTATCCATTAATTCCTATCTTCATAATTAGTATTAAGAATTAAGTATAAAGTATTAAGTATAAGTCTGGGAAGCCTTTATTAAACCATTGAGTAGCTTGTGAACTAAAATTATTGAATTCTCAATTATCAAGAAGTTTTCATTAGATACATATTCAAGTTCTTTCGAGATAATCAGTTGATTATGTAACTCTGTTACGGATCCTAACGCAATATAGTAAAATTGATTTTTTTCCTTCTTGTTTCTTCTTGAAAATCCCTCAGCAATATTACTAGTTACTGAAATAGCGCATCTTCGCATTTGTGTAGTAAGAGCGAATAATTCTTCCCTTGGAAATTGTTTAGTAATCTTATAAATTAACAGGACAAGCTTTATACCTTCCTGCCAAGCTATAAGGTCTTTAAAAGTGACGATTTTTGTCATACTTAATACTTACTTCTTTATACTTTATACTGTTGAGATTCCTGGATAGACAACACGTATCCTGCTCTCGTCTATCCCCAGAATCTCAAGTGCGTCTTTTTTGCTTGATTCAGAAATACAAAACACGATATTGGACTCTTTTTTTACCCAAGAGAGTTTTCTTTTCTGAACTGAAACAATTTTTTGATCAGTCTCCTCCGGATGTTTATAAACAATAAGATCATAAATTATAGTTACCTTTTTCGCTTTTCGCGCCGGCGGCTCTGTCCAATCGGAAGTAATAAACCAATCCACATCTCCCACAAACAGTTCTACCGGCAAAATATGGAGCTTGTTCCATAATGTATCTAGAAGCGTCGGTGGGATTGGAAATTTGACAATTCGAACATTAATTGGAAATTGGAAATTGGAAATTGGAAATTGCCTTCGCAGGGAAGAAAAGAATAAAACAAATTCATGTTCGTCATTTTTAACCATTTCCCTTACCAAATTCGAAAGATAATTCGCTACTCCAGTATTGCCGTATGCAATCTGACTCACATCAATCCCGATCTTCATTTCTTAATTATAACTATAAAGCGACTTGGGAACAAATTAGTGCTTGCGGTTTTGAATTAAATAAATGATGATCGCCGCCAGAAAAAATGCGGCGGCATAATAGGTAAGCCTTTGAGCTGTGAAGAAAACCCATGCTGAAAAAAGCGGAATCGCTAAAACTAAACATAAAAGTCCGACCAATGTAAACCATTCAGGTTTTCTCCTAAATAAAAGTCCCAAAAGTATAATCAAGAATATTAAATCTTGTGGTTTCATTTTTTTAATTTGCTTCGAGCAAGGGACATAATGATTAATGCAAGTGTTATACTGCTAATCACGAGGCCAATGTGAACCCACTTTTGCGGTCCGTAATAAATTTCCAAGACATAATTCCCTGTTTTTGGTAAGACGAAACTGTTCATTTTATTAAACTCCGAACTTGATACGTTTAAATTCGAACTTTTCGCTATCCAGTTTTGATCGTACCCTTCGGCAAAAACTATTCTCTCATTTATTTCCGCATTTTTGATGTTAAGCTTATATCTTGTTGGATTTATAAATTTGTAATCAATTTGCAAGTTATCGTTTGGGCTCCAAAAACGATCCTTAAAGTCAGGGGCTTCAAATACTACAATTTTGCCGAACGTTTCAACTTTTTTAAGCCAGGGGATTTCTTCCAGCCCATTAACCGCATCTTTATATTTTTGGTCATCATATTTCCTATCAGAAAGAAATATTTCGCCTTCAGAGTCTTGCGGCACTATCACATACCGTACGGATAAATTAGAAAAAAGCTCTTGTGACTCCTCCATATTTAACTCTTGAATCATGGCAGAAGCACTTCCCGATTTTAGAAGTTCATACCTCCCAATGGCAGGATTAATATCCGAGAAATATCCATAGCGCTGCCACTCCGGAATCCAAAGAGTTCTAAAAAATTCATTTTGTTCAACTATAAAATCTTTAAGTCGAACATAACTCTCGGGAACTTTTCTAATTTGAAAAATATCGGAGATAAATATCAATCTTAAGCTAAATATCCAAAAAATTAAAAAGGCTCCAATTAATATCTTGTGTGAAATTTTCCTTTTTAGAAATACCGAAAAATTAAATAGCGAATAAGGTATAAGGATGGAATAAGAAAGCGCAATCAAAGAATAAAATTTTGTCGGATCTCGAAAAAGACTAAACCCGGGAATGTTCTCAAATAACCACTCGAACACCCGACCGAATGGCTCATTTGTACCTTTTGCTAAAAAGACACCTGCTAATCCCAGAAGGGCAAAAAATAATATAACTCGGCTTTGGAGAATCTCTTTCTTGTTTTTTAAGTCTATAAAAAATAGGCTTACGAAAGCCAGAATCGGAATTATTAGGAATTCAGGCCGCATAAAGTATGTCTTTCCGAAAATATTTTCCGGCCAGTTGGGATGAAGAAGGGAGATTGTGTTTTCAAAAAGAGCAAAACTGAAAAATTTTAATCCTGAAAGTGAATCAAAACCCTGCGGCAGAAATGCGGGTTTAAACAATATAAGGGGAATAATCCAGTAAGAATGAAGAAGAAAAACAATTAGTAAAGGGGTAATAACTACATACAGTAGATGCTTTTTAAAGAATTCGGATTGAAGAAGAGAATAAAAGAAGAGCGAACCTAAAGTAAGAAGAAAAAATCGGGGATCGAATAAAAGCTGCAGGGACAAAGCTAAGCTAAAAATGATGGAGGATCTTAGGTTTGTATTTCGCAGGAGATTTATAAATGTTAGAAATACGAGAGGCATAAGAGCATAGGCAAATGCGACGCCCTGCTGCCCGCCTAAAAAAATAGTCAAAAAATAAGTATTGGTTGTAAAAATTATTCCTGACAGTAGCGAATAAACAATGTTCTTGCTGATAATGTTTCTGAAGAGAAAAAAGGCTCCCAAAAAAGCGATGAGAAGTGCTGGTATTATCCAAAAGACAAGATTTATGATAAACCAAGGAATACCAAGATAGGAAAAAAAGGAAGTAAGATTTAAAAAGCTAGTTATCCAAATCGTATTTATGGAGGAAATCCCGATTCCTGTATTAAGACTCGAATCCCAAGCATACGGAACATGTGCGAAAAACTTTATATTTTCTGGCCAAAAAAACCTAAAGTCTCCTAAGAGTAGATTTAACATTTTAATGGTTATACTTTTTAAGCATTCTTTTTAAAGTTTTTCTTTTTGAATACAATCCTGTAATTGTAATAAGTCCGATTGTTGTAGCGCTTATTCCTGCCCCTATTTTAAATGAATCCGGAGAATAGTACATTCGGATAACATGCTTCCCTTTTTGAGGGATTATTACCCCCTTCACTAACCCGTCAGCCATATAGACGGTTACTGGCTTACCACCAAGTTCTGCCTTCCATCCAGGATAATATGAGTCGCTGAATTGCAGAACCGCATTATCTTTTTGAGATTCCATCTCAAAAATCAAATCTTCAGGGGTAAACTTTTGAATTGAAACAGTGCCGGGCGACGCATTCTGAGAAGAAAGTTTTTTAAAAACCTCGGATAAAGTTTCACCATTCCTATCAGAATAACTCCATGCTGGTTTATTTGTCCAAATGGATCCTGACCTTGCATGTAAGCTTTCGTATTCAATCCACTTACTTTTTAACTCTATAATTTTCCCAGTATTTTGATAATCGCCCTTTATTGTTTCAAAAGTATCCTTATTTCTAATTCGGGGGCCAACCAGTATTAGAATCGGAAAATTTTTGAGTTCTTCAATTGTGTAATCTTCAAGATCTTTTTTTAAAGAAAGAATTGTTATTTTTTTCTCGTCAAAATCGGGATGAAACATTAGTTGTTTTGCAATAAACCCAGAGAAGTCATTAAAACGATTGTCAGAGATAAGAAGAATAGGATTTGAAATGACAGTTATTTTAGGCAATACATTCCTATCGTAAAAGATTCCCCCTTCTCCTGTTGTTGCCATTGGAGCAAGGCGTGTTTCAAGATAATCACATACACCATCCTCTGGTTTTTTTACTTCATCTTCAATAGTATTTTCAAGATTTATTTTCGGCAGGTCCAATCTGTTACATCCCTCATACTCAAAATATTCTCTTTGTTGCATAACAAATCTTGTATTTAAAACGCTGAATATTTTAAATCTTTTTTTTGTTACCTCTAAGCTATCTTGAGTGCTACCTTTTTGAATAACCGAATCTTCATAGGTTGGTACAACTTTGGCATAGAAAGGGGATAATGAATAAATATTACCTTCTAGCAAGTCTGCATTAGAAAGATTATAGAAATCACTAGTAAAATTTGAGTATAATCTTCCCTCTGGTTTATAAACGTTAAAAACGTGAAGTAAAATGGCTAAGAGATTGGTTGTTTTTATGCTTGTATAGGGTGGATTATTATAATCTTGAGTTTTAATGATATTAATTGGTTCATTTTTAACTTTTTCTAGTAAATTGATACTATTTGTAAGACTTGCTGATTTAAAAGAGGTCTGAATAAATGTGACAGTGGAAAAAATGAGAATCATTCCAAAAATGTATCCAAAAAATCTAATTATAAAATGTCTTTTTTGTCTTATTAAAAGGTCAAGACCTAGAGCAACACAAACCATAAATGCAAATTGTATGATAATCATGAAACGAAAAGGATACTTGTTGGAATTGAAACCTGGAAGAAAATTATATATTAACGAGTAAAAATCAATTGGGACCTGATTAGCTAGATATCCCCATATGCCAATAATTAACAAGCCTAAAAATATTCCATGCAATAGAGATCGCTTTAATAAAAAATAGATAAAGCAAATAAGAACAAGGAAAATACCTATGTCATTTGCCCATTGTGTAAAAGAAGTAGTATGCCCAGGAGTAATAAAAAAATTACGTAAACGATCCCAGAGCACAGAAAATGGCTGAATATCAACTTCTGATTCAGAAAGAGAAAGAAGACTTCTTGATGAAAGAGATCGGAATTCCAGTAATGGAATTAGTTTTACTGCTGAAATCCCAATGAATCCAACCCAAAAAACAACATTTAAAGATAAATATGAAAAAAAATGTTTGAGAAAATTTAAATTTCTCTCTTTTCTATTTTCCCACAAAAACCGCAAACCTAACATAAGCATTATCCATAAGAGCACTATTGAATTGTAGTGGAAAACATAATATGTGTTGTCAAAAAAATGCAAAGACATAATAATAGCTCCGATAATCATGTATAGGTAATTTTTTTTCATTATTCCAAGCCATACAAACATAACTGTAAGAGGAAGAAGCATAACTCCTATGAATTCTTCAAACCAACCATTTACACCAAACAAAAATGCATATTGGTTAGCCACATAAGGAATGCTAATAAGAAAACTCGTAGTCCGAGAAAGCTTTAGAACTCTTAATAGAAAATAAAATGCTACAGATGCAAATGAAATATAAAAAAGTTCCATAAATCGAGCCGCTGATGCAGGATCATTAAAAAAAATAATAGTTAACCAAGCAATAGGAGAAAAATGGTAACCGCTTGGATGACTTATTAATGACATACCCGATAAGAGAAACTGATTCCATAATGCAAATTGACCATAGTGAATAAGTGAGTATTTCATTACTATTGCAATATATCCGTTAAATCGTGCGGCATCTCCAAAAATAATTGTTTTAGGAGCTGTTATTAAAAATTGATAGGTAAATACTGTGATCAAAACCAGCAATAGACCAATTAGAATATCTTTCAAATGACCAGAAGATAAATTTATTTTTTTAAAGATTTTTTTCATTTATTTCCGGTATAAAGAATGACTATTTCAATCACAAATAAAGCTTTTTAATGAGGTACTGTGGTCTTTTTCTAATTTCATCGTAAATCCTCCATAAATATTCTCCTATGACTCCAAGCATCATCATAATTAATCCTGAGGCAATTAGTAATACAATCATTATAGGTGCATATCCTTGAAATGGGATATCGTTAAACAATCGTGCAAAAAGAACTACTAATGCATATATAAATCCTAAAAATGACGTCATAACGCCGATAAAAGACATTATCCTTATTGGCAAATAAGAGGTATTGATAAATCCGTCAATAAAATACTTAATTTTCTTTGTGAAATTCCATTGAGATTTTCCTATTACTCTTTTTAACCGTTTATACTTTATGAAATAGGGTTCGTATCCTAACCAAAGAAGATCTCCCTGAATGAAAGAATTTCGCTCATCAAAGCTCAATACCCTTTTATATACCTCATTATCTACTAAAAAATAATCAAAACCTCCCGCCGGCATTTTTGGAACAGCTACCTTAATTAGGCTATAAAATATTTTAGATGTAATTTTAGAAATAAAATCATCTTCTCTATCTATTCTTGCACAAGCAACCACTTTGTAACCCTTATTCCATTTTTCAATCATTTTTGTAATAAGGTCAGGCGGATCTTGTAAATCGGCCGAGATATGTATAAGAAGATTCCCCTTCGCATGCTGAAAACCTGCAAGTATTGCGGACTGCTGCCCAAAATTCCTTACAAAATCTATTACTGTAACATTCCTGTCAACTTTCTTTATTTTCAGCAACTCATTCAAAGAATTATCATCCGAGCCGTCGTTGATAAATATAATTTCATAAGCATATCTGCTTAATAATTCTCTTAATACGGAGATAAGACTTATGTAGGTCTTGTACAATGTCCCTTCATTTCTATAAACAGGAACAACTACCGAAATCAGCTTTTTTTTCATTGCAACTTATAATTCCTGGTCTTTTAAAAATTTTATTTCTTTTTCAAGAAGTTCTCTCGATCTTTTTTTTATAAATTTAGCCGGAATACCACCGTAAATACAAAAACTTTTACAGTTATTCTTAATGAGTGAAAGAGCCCCAACGCAGACTCCGTCTTCAAGTATTATGTTTGGAAGAATTATGCTACCCGACCCAACTATAACATGCTTTCCAATATTAACATCTCCGTGAGTCACGTTGGTAAATTTTGGATCAACTGTAGGATTTGTCATATACTCCCCTGAATAATCATCGCTGCTTGAATAGATAGAAACTCTTGATGAAATTGTTGAAAAATCACCAACAGTTATTTTCTCTTTGCCAATCAAAGAAGCAAATACAGAGATATGAATGTTTTTACCGATCCAAATACCTCCGCTCCCTGCTGATAAAACGCAAAAATCATCAATTCTGGAATTATCCCCTATTGAAATATTGCTCGTATTATGGAAAGAGGCCTTCGGTGAGATTTTTAGATTCTTGCCTAAATGCTTGAAGCCAAATTTATTTAATTGAGGTCTTGTTAAAAATGCCATATTATGATACTTCCTTCTGGGACGCAATAATTAGTTTCGCAATTAAATTCACTTCCTCTTTAGATAACGACTCATATAAAGGAAGGCACATAATTCTCCTTGCTATATCTTCCGACACTGGACAGCTATACTTTTTGACGTAATTTAATGTATTTAGAGATGGATAAAAATATCTTCGCGGAAAAATATTGTGCTTATTTAAACTGTTTTTTACTCTCAAAAGCTCGGATTCTGATTCAAATATGACTGGATAATACGAATAATTATATTCTAAATTCTCAAAGAGCCCCGGTCTGGTTAATTTAGCCCTCTTAAGTGCTTCATCGTAAAGTTTGGAGAGCTTTCTTCTCCTTGATATAAAGGTCTTAACTTTTGGGAGTATGGCAAGTCCCATAGCAGCATGGAATTCTGTATTCTTCCCATTTATACCTAATCCAAAAAAGGATTCCTCCCCGTTATGTCCAAAGTTGCGCATGTAAGAAATTTTATGAGCAAACTGGTCGTCTGAAGTGGTTATAGCTCCTCCCTCAACGGTATGAAAGATCTTTGTTGCGTGGAAACTTAGAATAGATATATCTCCAAAGTTAACCAAGGGAATTTTTTTATATTTAACACCAAATGCATGCGCGGCATCGTATATGATTTTAAGTTTGTTTTTCTTTGCAATCTTTCCAATCGCCTCAACATCGCAAGAATTTCCATATACGTGGACAGCCAATATCGCCTTTGTTTTTGAGGTAATGGCTTTTTGAATTTTTTTTACATCAATAGTTAATGTTCCTGGATCAATATCAACAAAAATCGGCCTACAATGCTCCCAAACTATTGACGAGGTTGACGCTACATAAGAGAAAGGCGTGGTTATTATCTCTCCATCTTTCAGGTCAAGAGCGCGTATAGCAATCTGCAAAGCGGTAGTACCATTGGAAACGAAAAATAAATGTTTAACCTCTAAATATTTTTTAAGTTTCTTTTCAAGACTAAGTACGTATTTACTGTGGTTTGTGATAAATCCGCTCTTCCATATCTCCTCAACATATTTGATATATTCTTTGATAGGCGGAAGATATGTTTTAGTTACGGTAATCATCTTTTATACATTATTTCTTTGCGATTATAAATACGGGCGAATTAATAAAAGTTGATTTTATTGCTATGGGGAATATTAAATGTAAGTGTTTACTGAGTTTATAAAAAAAGGGGAGAAAAGAAACTTGCCTAATAGATAACTTGGTAAATCCGTTTTTTTTAAATATTTTTTTCCATTCGTTAAGCGATTTAACATTTATATGCGTGGGGTCGTTTGACAAATCAGTTTGGGCATTTGGTGTCGAACATATAAGTACACCGTTTTTTTTGAGTTTATTTTTCATATTGATTATCGCATGTTCTGGATTTTTCAAATGCTCAATTACTTCAAAGGCTATAATTATATCAAAAGTCCCCATCAACGGTATACGTTTTTCTACGTCAAACACGTGAAATGAGATGTTTTTTTTAAGTTTCTTTGCAAGTTTTTCTGCTTTACTAACTGCATATTTTGAAATATCCGAAGCATGAACTTCAAAACCGCGTTCGTAAAAAATATTACTCGCGCCTCCTATCGAACAGCCAATCTCCAAAACCTTACGGCCTACGCCATTTTTAAGGTCAACAAATTTATCAAGATAGGAAATCCAACCATAAAACCAATTTATAGAACGATCCAAATCCCCTTCTTTAAATTCGCCAACATTCCTCGTATAATAACCAGTGAAATACCCCTTTTCAAATTTGCGCCTTTGCATTAAGCCTCGTGTAAACTTACTCTTTCAATTATTAGTTGTCTTATAACATAAGTTAGGATAAAAACATACGCCGCAAATCCCAAAACGTCGGAAGCAAATTCAAGCTCAATAACTGTAAAGGGAATGGCAAGAATAAACATTGCAATTCCAAAAATGAGTGTTCTTTTATTGGTTATGTATTCCCTAAGGAGGAGATTAGCAAGAATCCATAGTATCGCAGCTATGTAGTAATAATACTTGTCAATAATATTAAAGTAAGGAAGAGTATTAAGAAACACTAAGAACTGATAGGTAAAAACCAAAAATACAATTTGAGGCAAATAATCCCTAAAGAACTTAGTAGGTGTCCTAAATGACTTTTTTATTTTTTCCGAAAGATTGTCCAACATACTCCAACAATAATAGTGAAAATTGTAGCTACCGTCAAATACGCACCCCACATGTATATCTTTTGAGGATAGTAATATAAGTTAACTTTTTTTTGTATACCATCTTTTACATACCACCCATTTGTGAATCCTCCTGAGGGGTAGTGCGCATCAGTATCGAATGGTATACATTCTTTACCTTCCTCACAGAAACGCCAGAATTTTCCATAGCTTTCGCGCATAACTAAAGTAACCGGATCTTTGCTTGGCTTAACATTTATATTGTATTCAACTGGACTTATCTTCTCAAAGTCTGAAACATATTCATTTTCTTGCGTTGCTCTTTGTTTTTGATAAAAGACTACCACAGGAAATGAAATTTTATAGAGAGCAACATCCTGAATTTCTATTATATTCTGACCAGGATCAATAAATCTTAAGTCTTCTCTTCCTTTAATACCTTGCTCCTGACTAAGAGACACGAACCCATTACATAGGTTTATTTTTATTCTATCTCCTACTGGCCTTACTAATTCATTATGAGTTGCCCAAGCACGACTATTAGGGATAAATGATTCCCGTATCCTGAGTCTTGGAATTTTCACTTTTGGATCATTAACATAGAAACTTAAATCATTTTTATCAGTTAAGTTTCTATAACTAAATGAAACTATGTATTCAGCTCCCAAGGTCTCAAGATTGTTAACTGAATAAGTCATGCATTTATTTCTACTTTCAAGATTCATGGAAATCTTATTGCCGTCTCTAATAATCCCTCCTGTACCATCAGGAAACTCAGGTTTTACAGAGGAAATAAGATTAGATAGTGTTGAGTCTTGAAAAGCCAGATGAACTTGATTTTGTGTAAAGTTCATTTTTCCAAAATATAACCAATCACTTACCTCCGCAATCGGAGCAAGGGATACATTGTTTTCTTGTACTGATATTCTTGAGCCCGATGAATCTCCCACGGGATTTGAAAAGCTATTCTTCTTAGCGTATATATCGTAGCTTCCCGTTTTAGGAAGATCAAAAATATATCTTTTATCTATTATGTCTTGCGTAACCCATTGTTTTTGGTCTGTAATTTTTTTAATTTCCAATAACTCATCGTAAGCTAACGAAAAACCTTTTCTATGATCTATATTAAGTATTGGATTATCAAAAATCGAATCAATAAGCGTAACCTCTTGTAATAAGTGTCCGTTAATAGTTCGCGCTAATCTATTTTCTTCTTTACCGCTAACGCTCCAACGCTTTGATACCAAATCTTTGAGTTCGACGATTGCTTTATTGTATCCATCTACTGCTCTTTGCAAGAATTGTAATTTTTCTTTTGAATCTATCATCCATTTTGCTTCCACAATTCTTCTATCAGCGATAGTTAGATAATGGTTAACTAGTGAGGAAAAGTCACGTGCTTGTTCGCGAATCCTATCTTCTCGATATAAAATTAAAGGATAAAGAACAGAACCAGGTAGAATTTTAGGATTGTAATAAGTGAATCCAAAAAACTCTTCTTTTAAGTTACACTGTATACATTCTGGAGCAACAAATATATCTGTTGCTTCATTCGCGTAATATGAAAATTTTTTAGGTTCAAGATCAGCCATAAAGAGAGGACTTGTTGGATCAAACCCAGGGAAAGAAACAATGTTTTTTAATTCTCCCTGTAAAAAATTAAGCTTTGGAGTGATTGTTATTCTATACGATCTATCTGTATCCGCGATGTCATACACTTTCCATTTCCCAAATGTTTTTTCAAGCTTAAACTTAGGATTATTATCAAGAATCTTCCCATAGATCGCAGGATTAGTTGTCCCCCATGAAATGTTCTGCCAATCAAAATCTTCATGTACTATGACTCCATCAATTGCAAATACTTCAGTAAAGTCAGTAAAACTTTTAATATCCTCATGAAGCAAAGCGCTATACATTTGTTTCATTAAAAATCTTTCACTCTGAGGAACCAAAAAAGTATTCTGAACATAAGAATTTTTAGCCATTAGACTATTTATTGGGGCTGCGCTCCAATATCCCCATTGATATGCGATATATCCCGTATCGCTTATCTCAGGAACTATAAGATATCGCCTTGTCGGATTTTGTTGATTTACCCATTTACCAAAATCGAAAACATATTGTGGTACGTTAACGCGGGTTGAAAGCTCTTTTCCTGGCTCACTCGAATAATCAAAAAAAGATCCGCTTATGATTGGGTAATGGTATAGTACATAAAGCACGGTAAATAGACCTATTAAAACAAAATGAATGGGGGGAATAAATATTTTTTTTGTTTTAGCAAACTGCTCAAATCGCGAAAATATCACATCAAGAGTAAAACCAATTAGAATACCGTACACAAACCATTGAACATAATCGAATTTGTAAAAATTACTTCTAAATATTGCGAATCCGGGAATATATAGAATAAAGAATTCATAGATAATACCAAGTTGTGACTTAGGACCAGCGGCAAAAATTAAAGTCACTAAGCTAATTAAAACAAAAAGATAAATAAAGAATTTTTCTCTTTTTATTTTTACAAGCAACAAAGACCCGTAAGCCGCAAGAGGAAAAAAGAAGCTTGCAACTATTAAAAACGGATTTAATAAAAAGTTTCCCGCATATGAGTGATATGCATTTAAATACCACTCTGGTATTCCCTGACCTCTAAAAAGGTTTATAAATGTAGATCCTTTTGAAAGATATTCTGACCAAGCCAGTGCCCCTTGCGCACCCCCTGCAAGAGCTAAATCCCGAGAGTAAAAACCCAAAATATAGTAGATGTAGGGGAAAAACCAATATGCACTGAGCAAAAGGTACAAAATACCTACTCCAAAAAAATAGAGTATTGTTTTTCGGAGCGTCTGAAAACTCCTTTCAATAAAATTGAAGTACAAAGCTGAGAGTACCAAAAAGATTATAAGCCCTCCATAGAGAGGAAAACTTCCACCGCCATTCAAAATACCAAGCGTTATACCTGTCCCCAAAACAGATTTTAAAAGACTTATCTTTTTTGTGAAATAAGAAAAAGTAAAATAAGCGACTAGTGGGAGTGCCGCGTAGATGCTAAATTTAGTTTGCTCAGCAACAAACCATGCCTGTAGCAAATAAAAATTGATCATGTAAACCAAAGAGGCTATAAGAGGCAAATATTTTTTGTCTGGCCAGAATTTGTATGCAAAAAAATACATGGTAAAACCGGGAAGCGTGAACCAGAAAATAAAATTTATAAGCTGATCAGCTTTCAATGAAAAACCAATCCAGACTAAAAAGGCTTGTAATCCATGTATAGGTAACGCACCCAAAAGTCCATAGCTCTGGTCGGTTCCAATTCCCAGACGTTGCGACCATACGGAAAACCTGTCAAGAAAATGGGTTATTGGATCAAAGGGAAAACCTGCGTCGTGCCCAAACAACATCGTTTGACCGGGAAACCATAAAAGAGGTAGAAGCCCAATAAGAAAGACAATTAAAAGATCAAATAATATTCTTTTCCTCATTAAAAGAAGCTGAAGATTAAGCATTATACCAATAAATCTCACTTTTTCGCAAAGATAAATACTGTCGAAAGAAACCAAGTAGTCGAAGAAGCAAACGGCAATATAAGATTTAATCTCCAATTAAGCCTATATAAATATGGCGGGAAAAAAGTTACTCTTTTAATTCGTACATTAGAAAAACCTGCCTCTAAAAATAATCCTCTCCATTCTTCGTGATTTTTAACACTTATGTGCGTTGGGTCCTGAATTTTATAGTCAAAATCATTTTGCGTTGAGATAATTGCCCATCCCTTAGGCTTTAAAGTGTTATATATATTTTTAATTGCAAGTTCGGGCCATTCCAAATGTTCTAAGACATCAAAAGCCATAACATAATCAAATTTTTCTTTAAGCGGTTTTTGAATATCGTGCGTTTTAAATGTGATTGAGGGATGAATTTTTTTAGCACGTTCTATGGCAAACTTTGAAATATCAGTTGCGGTTACTTTAAGCCCGTATTCATCAAGAACAATTGCGGCAGCACCATAGGCGCAACCAAATTCTATAATGCTTTTCCCTTTGGAATTTTTAATCGGAACAAATTTGTTCACATAATTTAAACCTCCTCTGAACCAATTGGATAACTCCCTATCCCTTTTTTCACTAAATTCTCCCACTTCGCTTTTATAAAAACCTTCAAAGTAAGTATCTTCAAACTTCTTATTTTTTCTCATATCGAACTTATTCACTTATCGCAACTGAGCCAAAAAGTCTCTCAATGGGTGAACCCTCTAGATAAGTACCTGAAACAACTAACCTAACAACTTTATCATTAAATTTTACAAAGTATTGTGTTTGCCAACCGCTCTTAAATTCAATTGCATCATTAAAGTGATATGTATCAAAATATATTTTCTTTAAGGTTACAGTCCCCGCTTCATTTATAACTGTTTTTATTTCCTGCATATCAAAAGTGGGCAATACTGAAATAATGCTTAATTGAGCGGTAAATCCAGGATTGCTCAGTGTATATATTTTTAAAATTTTAGGATCTTGAGTGCTTATCTGCTCCTCTATTTTAGCTCCTTGCGGATACCTGAAGGATAATTTCGTAAAAGAGTCTTCAAAAACCAGCCAATCAGTATCATTTTTTGAATTTTTCATAAAATTCTCCATTTCTTCTCTTACGGACTTGGTAATATCGTTAAACTTAATTTTTTTTGAATCATAATAAAAACCATAAACGTCATTAACGGAAAAAGTATTGGCAAGAAGAGCTTCTGATAGCGTTTTTTTGGTATTATAAAATCCAAATCCCCTGTTTTCTGAAAACAAATAACCTTGTGGTTTTGCATCCAAAATAAATGTATCAAAAAAACTATCTGGTAGTGGATTCTTATCATAGTAGACAATTGTCAATATCTGAGGGAAACTCGTTTGGAAAGGAAGTATTGTACCGTATGCGCCTCCCCCATCTGTCTCGGCATAGAAAACAGCTTTTTGTGGTAACACCGGAAGATGCTGTTTTAATTGTGTAATAATCTGCCGCCTTGGGATTCCCGTAACATCAACAATGGTATGCATATTCGCTTGAAATACGCTGTTATTGTTAATAAACCAAGCAAGAAACAGCAAACCTAAAACCCACAAAGAATTCAGAGAAATTCGCGTTATTTTTTTGATTATCCTGACTATAAATTCAGAAATAAATAAGAGCAAAAAAGGAAAAACTATCGCAGCTCCAATGGAAGGCATATAATAATGCCTTGAATCAAAAAGATCTGTCCCCCACGACGGAATACGTAAAACATTTAAAACCAGAGGGAGCGTACTCGCTATTATGAGTAAAAATCCTAAAAGAACAGTTTGGGCCTCAGAATTTTTCTTGGATTGCATGTATTTACGTACCATAACAATAATGAGCACAACTATTCCAAGAGAAATCAGATAAAATAATAAATTTTGTCCCGGCCCATATACAAAAAACAAACGATTTTGGGCTCGCGACGCTGGCTCGCCAGGATATAAGTAATAAATAAACGGGCTTATCGTCTGCATGACAGAAAGGATAGTCGCCCCGGGGATAAAAACTTGCGAAAGCATACTTAAGGGAAATGAAATAGTTCTGTAGATAATAAGAGAGATATCAAAACCGCTACTTGCAGTAGCAACTTCTGCTTGATGTGTTAATTTCATGCTAACCTCTATCCATTGATTTATCCACACATACAAAGCTGGCAACACAAAACGAAAAGGAATAAAAAATGCTAACGGGATAGAATAGATTTTAATTAAAAATTTTACTGGGAAAACTCTTTTTTCCATAAAAATCATAATTGGAATTATCAAAATAAGAACAACTGCTATTTCTTTAGTTAGTAGATCAAGCAATAAAAATATGGAAGAAATAAAAAGATATTTTTTTTTCTTTGTACTTAGGGCTTTCTTCAAAAATAAAATGCTTAATATAAAAAAGGTAATTGAAAGAACATTTTGGCCATAAAATGCAGCCCATGTAACTGCATGCATAGGTATCGCCGACAATGCAAAAAAGACTCCTCCCACAATTGCAATAATGGTATTTTTGGATTTAAGTTTCCCATTTTTTAATAATTCCTGAATAAAAAGAAATACCAAGAAACTATTAATTGAGTGAAGCAATATAGATATAAATGCATATGGTGTAAAATTGACTCCAAAAAATCGAGTGTTTAGAAAAAAGATTTCCTCTCCTATTGGAACAACATGTTGCCCCTCAGATAATACTACCGCATCTGTAACTGATTTTATTAAAGGAAGTAACGGACCCCAAGGATCTTTTGTTAAAGGAAAGTAATGTGTAAAATGGAACCATTCATCCGCTTCAAAGTAAGAATTAAAGAGATCTTTGTATGCTGTAAAAACAAGGATAAGGAAAAAGATAAGTATAATTTTTTCGTTGAAAATAATTTTCTTAAACTTCTTTTTCATTAAATCTTCCTTCCGGATTAAAGAAAAAATGTGAATAATAGTTAAAACTTGGATTACGTTCTACAGAGGCAAAGAGCATTTTATCATTTATTTTTCTAATACGAGATTGTATGTATTCTCTTTTTTTTAAAATCGAAGGTAAACTGGGAATCCATCCTATAACTCCGATTTGAGAAGCAATGGCTTGTTTGAATTTCCCCCGAAGAAGACTCATAAAAATAAGTATCTCACAAAGTATAAAATGAATCGGTAAAACAAATAGTAACTTTTTTAAGCTTAAATTTTTTATATAAGATACAAACCTATTTCTAAAAGATCTAAATATTACCACTTCAGTTTTTGTCATTACAGACATATCTCCTCCGCCAAAGTGATAAACAATACTTTTTGGTATATAAATTATATTTTTTCCGGAGAGAAGAAGTCTATGACAAAGATCCGATTCTTCAACGTAGGTGACAAAACTTTCATCTATTCCTCCGAGATCAAGATAATCTTTCTTTTTCATAAGATAACAAGCTCCTTTTACTGAATAAACTGAAAGTTCTTTGTTGTATTTTTTTTCGGTTGCATTTTGAAAATATCCGTAGTGATATAAAAATCCGGTGAAGGTAAAAAAAGAACCGATAGAATCAATTGCATTTTTACTAACCATATTCCTTATTTGAGGTTGAACCGCTCCAATAGTTTTATCATTTTCAATTTTTTCAACAAGAGGCCCCAGAAAATTTGGAGTGACCTTAGTATCATTATTCAAAAAAAGAATGTATTCGCCTGTAGCTCTTTTAACTCCTAAATTGTTTGCTCCTGAGTATCCTCTGTTCTTTTTAATTTCCAAGACTTTAAACTTCGGATAGTTCTTTTTAAGGAATTTTGCACTGTCATCCGTTGAACCATTGTTTACAATCAAAACTTCAATATTTTTATAGCTGACCTTTTTTAGAGTAGGAAGAAGCCCCTCCAGCCATTTCTTGCCATTATAATTTGGTATAAGTACTGTAACCTTAGGTTTCGACATAAAATTTAGGATAAAGTGAATAGATATCTTTTTAGTGCATCTTTCCAGGAAGGAAGTGTAACTCCAAGTTTTGCTGCACTGGTATTTTTAAGCGCAGAGAACATAGGACGTCTTAAATCTCCCTCACTCCGTCTGATAGGAATTACTTTTGTATTCTTATTTGATGCTCTAATTATTTCCATTGAAAATTCGGCAAGTGAACAATATCCTTCATTAACCAAGTGATAAATTCCAGAATTTGGTTTTTTTAATATAAGTCTTAAAGAGGCAATAGCCAGGTCTTTTGCATAAGTTGGAGAAACGATTTGATCAGATGCTACCTCAAGCTCATCATTCTCTTTTGCCTGTTTTAAAATCGTTAATACAAAATTTCCACCTTTTGATCTACTACCTGATAATCCTCCGTACAAATAGGCAGTCCTAATAATTAATGACTTACTGCAATACGTTTTTGCGCAATATTCTCCCGCAAGTTTTGAGATTCCATACAATTGTAATGGATTTGCAGCATCATCTTCTAAGTATGGCTCGCCTTTTCTACCATCAAAAACGTAATCAGTGCTATAGTGTATTAACCGTGAGCCATTATCTTGGCAAATCTGAGCAAGATTTTTAATAGCTATGGAATTAATTATGAAAGCTTTATCAGGAAACTCTTCACAGTCGCGAACTACATGAAAGGCGGAAGCATTTATAACAACGTCTGGTTTTATTCTTTTGACAAACTGAGAAATTTTACCTTTGTC